>Ga0209414_1000443_pt1 | contig 19706 bp, 22 predicted proteins | sample LakVidmifraction_4_FD_181154 | JGI IMG/M metagenome (GOLD analysis project Ga0209414, IMG submission 181154) | Hypersaline microbial communities from Lake Vida, Antarctica - Brine Hole Two &gt;0.2 micron (SPAdes) (version 2) | ecosystem: Environmental > Aquatic > Non-marine Saline and Alkaline >... | reverse complement strand
TCACACTAAGCCAGAATAGAGCGCGGGCGATTGTTCGCGCTAAGTAATAGTTAGGGCTACGCATTGGTGAAATGGTTATCTTCAATCACTTGATCTATATAACGCTCGCCGATCTCGCGCCACGATACGCGATATAATGAGCCGATATCCATAAGCATCAGGAAAGTCTCGCGGGTTAGGTTGTCGTAGTCATTCAACACATCGAAATATTCTTTTACCCTTTCACCCATTGCATAATAGGCAGAACCTAAGTCGCCTTGTTCATCGGCAGGATTATCCTCTAACAATTCTCTCGCCAATTCTTTCATTAGATTCTGGCTTGATTCTTCATTATCTAGCCAAGTAATCACGTCGAAAGTCTCGCGGTTTTTATATCCGTTACTTGTATCACACATATTATGCCCTATTCTCTTATTCTGATCCCGTTAGTAGGAGCAGACTAACGCGCACCCTTGAGAGAGTACGCGCTAGTACGCCACTATTTTATTTACTTATTTTTTAATTCTTTCTTAGTCATTGCGTCACCCTTTATTTTCTAAGTGTAATCCGAATGGATCAACCTGCGGCAATAGTCTGCAGACTCTCCCCCATATTGCCATCAATTCATCATTAGATTGAAAGTACTCATCGCTCATCGCGCAATCTATAACCTGCTTAACTGTTCGCGCTTGTGGATAACGATCCACTAAGTATTGTGCGCGGATTTTGATTTCTTCCTTGTTTAGCATTGTTTTGCCCTCTTCCATTAGGTAAGTGATTCACTTACAAGGACTAGACTACGCTTTAATAGGTAACTTTCAATAGATAGCGATCACTTTTACTTGTGAGATAGGTCACAAGATAACAGGTTAGAGCCTTAGACATAAGAGGGCTAGATGTCTAACTGTCTAAGGCTTGTGTACCGGTAACCATTATCAATAGCTAGGTGTAACAGTACGGGCGCACATTAGATTTGTAACAGTACGGTGTCATTAGGTCGGTGTTAATAGTGCGAGACATTAGGGGGCTAGGGTGCCGATATTGTAGCCAGCCCTCCACAGTTTTTCACCCTGCACTTATCCACAGGACAGGATTACTTATCCACAGGGAAAGAATAGGCCATAAATTCAGGGTAAATCGCGGGAAGACACACCCCCCATTGTTAAAATGCGGCGGGCATAGTACTATACTCCCCAAATAAATATTTTTCCTAAACTGGGGCCTGACCTGCGGTTTTATTACTAATAACAAGTGTGACCTAACTAACAGGAGCAAAAGCGGGAAATGGGTTATTTTTCCTGCCTTATATATAGTAGGGGCCGTAAGCAGGGAAGGCCCCGTCCACTGCCTCTTACGAGGCCCCTAGGCCGAGTGAAGTCTTACCCCTCACTTCGCTTGTACTCGCTCGGGCGTCAAGCCCGCTTCCGGTAGGAACCTTTTAGTGGGGATAGTTCTATTATACCAACCTCCGATATAATCGCACCTGAGACTGGTAGAAATATAATCAAAATACGGCCCATCCCAAAAAAAAATTTAAGGAGAATACGTGGCAGACAATTCAGCCGATATAGCTAAACGTATTATCCTTGGTTGTGTATCAGAGGGTATGACCATTGAGCAGGCTTGCAGCTCTGCTGGTAAGTCTATGAAGACTTATGAGTACTATCGTCGAACCGATAAGATCTTTACAGACAAGGTAGACAGAACGCGCCTTGGATTAAAGGATAAGCAATTTGCCTCTGGTGATGTCCACGATATTTCTTTTGCCGAGTTCCGCCAGCGGTTCTTAAACTCTCAGACTTTTCCGCACCAGCAGAATCTGATAGATGTAATTGAGGGTAAAGCCCCTTCGTGGCTCCATCCCAATATGAAGTACGAAAAGGGTTTAGCCAATAACAGAATCCTTATTAACATCCCGCCCAACCACGCCAAGTCAATTACGATTACGGTAGATTACATCACTTGGCAGGTAGCACGTAACCCAAACTTTAGAGTCTTGATTGTCTCACAGACTCAACGCCTAGCCTCAGATTTCTTATACGCTATAAAGCAGCGTTTGACTCATCCTAACTATGAAGCCCTTCAGCAAGCCTACGCTGCTGGTGTTGGCTTCAATAGTAAGTCTGCCTCGTGGCAAGCCACCCGTATCACCTTTGGTGATGAACTCCGCGACTCTTCTGAAAAAGATCCAAACATTGAAGCCGTCGGTATCGGAGGTCAGATCTACGGTAAACGTGCAGATATGATTGTTGTAGACGACGCTGTTACGCTCTCTAACGCAAATGACTTTGAACGACAGATCAAGTGGCTAACCCAAGACGTGCGATCTCGTCTTAACCCAACTGGTAAATTAATTATTGTCGGTACGCGAGTTGCAGCAGTTGATCTTTACAAAGAACTTCGCGCTGAGGAACGCTACCCCGGTGGCTTAGTTCCTTGGACATACCTTGCTATGCCAGCACTTTTAGATACAGCAGAAAAACCTGAAGATTGGGTAACGCTGTGGCCAGCATCGGATGCTCCCTTTGACGGGCAGTTAGAATCAGACAAAGATAAGAATGGTTTATATCCTCGCTGGTCAGGTCGCAACCTTTACAACGAACGCCAGTCTATGGATACTTCAACCTGGGCTTTGATCTATCAGCAGCAAGACATATCAGATGATGCTGCCTTTGATCCAGTATGTGTTCGTGGCTCTATTGATGGTATGCGAAAGTCTGGTCCACTCAATATGGGTTGGCCTGGTCATCCAAAAGATTTGAACGGTTTTTCTTTTATCTGTGGTCTCGATCCAGCAATGATCGGCGATACCGCCGCTATCTGTTATGCAATAGATAGAGCAACTGGTAAGCGATACATTGTAGATGCTATAAAAATTTCTAGACCAAGCCCGGCGGCAATCAGGGATCTGATCTTCCAATGGACTGCGATGTATTCACCAAGTGAATGGATCGTAGAGCGCAACGCTTTTCAGTCTTTCTTAACTCAAGATGAAGGTATCCGTATGCACTTAGCATCACGCGGTACTACCTTGAAGGAACACCACACAGGCAATAACAAGTGGGATTCAGGTTTCGGTGTTGCTTCTATGGCTCCCCTCTTTGGAACTAAACAGCACGATGGCAAGCACCACCGAGATAATTTAATACACCTACCTTCGGATCAAACCGAAAACGTAAAGGCGTTAATTGAACAGTTAGTCACTTGGTCTCCTACTACTAAGGGTAAGACCGATATGGTGATGGCATTGTGGTTCTGTGAGATCAGAGCACGCGAAATGCTCAACTACGGACAGCACGCAGTTCATCATATGAAGAACCCGTTCTTGTCTAATGCAGAAAAGCAAAAACGTATGGTCATCAACATTGATGAACTACTAGCAGAAAAAGAACGTACATTCATCTAAAGGAGAAATAAAATGCCAGAATCAACCGCAGACAAGGCCCGTCGTGCTCGCAACCACGCCACAGAAGGATTTGGTAGCGTTAGTTATGGTAAGACGAAAAGAATTGTACAAGCAAAGTCAAAAGCAGCAACAGGTCAAAAGTTAAAACCTAGTGAAGTAACAGCCGCTGCAAAAATTGTACAGGTTCGTCGTCAAAACGACGCAAATCGTACTGCAAGCCGAGCAACTTTTATTGAAAAGCGCGTCAAAAAACAGACATCAACAGCGCGCGTGACCGCAGCAGTTGGCGGCACAACAAAAAAGAAGAAGATGGGCAAGACAAAATAATAACCTTTTCGACCTGAGCACGTCGAAGCTATAATCTAAACTGCGCGCTATCTAAGGGTAAATAAAATGCCAGTACCAGCAGTAATAGCAGTCACAGCAGCGGCCAGAGCCGCAGCAGCATTAGCAGCAAAAACTTTAGCAAAGAATGCAGCAAAAACAAAAGTTATTTCAACAGGTAAAGCCGATTGTTGCAATGCCATCTACTCCAAAAGTTTCTACAAAGAAGAAGTAAAACTAGAATCTAAGTAAGGAATCTACTTGTTAAATATCAGAGAAATTACCGCAAAAGTCTCTCGCTTGCAGACACGTTACGCTTCGCGTGATGGTCGTATGCGCGATGTCTTGTCGGTACGTCAAGGCGATATGTCTAAGGTATATCCTTCGATGTTCTCTGAAGACTACCCAAAACCTTTGATTGCTAACTTAATTGACGTATCTGCACGTGACTTAGCAGAAACTATGGCACCACTGCCATCATTTAACTGCGCAGCTTCTAATATGGTTTCAGACTCTGCTCGTCGTGCTGCCGATATTCGCACTCGTATTGCTAACTATTACGTCAGTGAATCTGAAGTACAAGTACAGATGTATACAGGTGCCGATTGGTTTAATACCTACGGTATGCTTATTGGGCAAGTTGAACTAGATTACGAGAACAATAATCCACGTATCAAGTTTATTAATCCTTTTGGTTCATATCCAGAGGTAGATCGCTTTGGTCGTTGCTTATCTCTTACTCAAGTTGTTGGTATGGATGCACAGACTCTTGCCTCACTCTATCCAGAGTTTGCAGACAAGATTATAGACAGGAACTCCTTTACCCCCGGTTCGCCTTATATGTCTTTAGTGCGATACCACGATGCTGAGCAAGATGTAATTTACGTACCAGAGCGCAAGGATCTAATTTTATCTAAGACGCCTAACCCACTAGGTAAGTGTATGGCACGTGTTGCTATGCGTTCATCTATTGACGGTGAAGCACGTGGTCAGTTTGATGATGTACTTGCAGTTCAGCTAGCACGCGCTCGATTTGCAGTTTTGCAACTACAGGCTGCTGAGAAGTCAGTCCAAGCACCGATTGCTATTCCGCAAGATGTACAAGAACTGGCTTTGGGTCCTGATTCAATTATGCGTTCGGCTAACCCACAGGGTATTCGTCGTGTACCGATTGAGATACCAGCCGGTGTATTCCAAGAGTCAGGTATGCTAGAACGCGAACTTCGCCTCGGTGCTCGTTATCCTGAATCTCGTTCTGGTGATATTAATGCATCTGTTGTTACAGGTCGTGGAGTACAAGCGCTACAAGCAGGCTTTGATACACAGATAAAAGCAGCACAAGCACAGTTTGCTCGTATGTTTGTTGACTTAGTATCTATCTGTTTTGAAACAGACGAAAAGATTTTTGGCAATACACAGAAAGAGATTCGTGGTTCCGATGATGGAACTCCGTTCCTTCTTAAGTACACACCATCAAAGCAGATCAATGGCGACTACACAGTAGATGTCCGCTATGGAATTATGTCTGGTATGGATCCTAACCGTGCAATCATTGCCCTATTACAAATGCGTTCAGATAAACTTGTATCGCGTGACTATGTACGCCGTCAGATACCAGTTGAGATTAATATTAGTCAAGAAGAACAGAATGTTGATATTGAAGAAATGCGTGATTCGCTAAGACTTGCAGTTGCTCAATACGCTCAGGCTATTCCTGCCTTGGCAGCACAAGGTCAAGACCCAGGTCAAATTGTTACCCGTATTGCAGATGTGATCGCAGGCCGTCAAAAAGGTATGCAGATCGAAACTATTGTACAAAAGGTATTTATGCCAGAGGCACCACCTCCTGCGCCAGAGATGGCGATGCAAGGGATGCCACAACAAGTTCCAGCAGCAGGTGCGGCCACCGCTCCTGCCTCGCAGCAACCTCCACAAGAACAAGCTGGTACGGCCCCTGCTGCTGGTCAACGTCCCGATATAGCCCAACTACTAGCCTCCATTGGTGGCGCAGCATAAATGAAGGAGGTGCAAATATGAAAAAAGGAACTCAGGCAGCAGCAATGATGTCAAAGCCAGTTGAAGGCAAAAAAGATACTTCCAAGCCAGCAGGCGGTAAGACATACTTCGGTATAACTCCTGCAGGACGTACTGGAACAAAAGTTAAAAAGGGTTAATTACTTTTACGAAAGGTGTACTGGGTGCTAAATAATGATGATCGCGTTCCGCGCCCAGTACGTCTTTCTGATTTGGGAGTTATCTTTATAGGGTTGATCCATAACATAATGGGATCAATAGAAGCATTTACATCAGAACTTTACGAACTATCAATTTATCATTCCAACCAGCGCACTAGAACGCAACAGGTATGGGAAGAATTTAGCCAAGATTTAGAAACATTAAAGGAGGATACAGATGGCGCTTGAAGATGCTAAGAATCCTCTAGCAGGTGCAGCAGGTCCCGGTAAGTATTCTGTACGTACAGACAAAATGGAACTAGGTTCTATAGGTTATGGTGAAGGCGTTGATACACAGGCTATTAAGTCTGGCGCTCCGCTTGCTAATACACCTGACGTTAAAGGACAAGCACCAAGTAGCTTTCGTGAAGATTTAAAACAATCACCAGCAACAGGTTTATTTAGTATGTCAGATAACACTCGACCTATCACATCAGGTATTGATATGGGTGCAGGCCCTGGATCTAACGCCTTGATGATGGGAAAGTCTACAGTTAAACTATCTGATACCTTGGCAGCAATGCTTCCATTTGATACTAGCGGCGAGATAGCGGTTCTATACCAAGAAGCCCTAGCGCGAGGTAATTAATGGTTGATAACCTAAAAGCAGCCGCATACGCTGCTAAGTTAACGCCTGAACAAAAACGTGAAATTGATAACTTATCTAAGGGTTTATCTGTACATAAAGGCTTGATGAATCTTCCTACAGATTTAGCACAAAAGTCTTTTAAGCAAATGCCAGCAGATCAGCAAGATAATTTGGTAAAGACATTTGGCAAAAAAGATGATGTAGAAAAGCCAGGTCGTGGATGGCTAGGAAATGCTCTTCATTACAACCCTGTCACTTTAGCATTTAAGGGTCTTATAGAAGTAGCCGATGCAACTACTCGTACTTACCGTGCCATTGCTATTCCAATGTCTCAAGGTGAAATTGGCTTTGCTTGGGATAAAGCAAATGACAAAGGCGACAAAGTTTACAACGAAGGTCGTATCGAAAAGGCTAAGGGCCTCTATGGTCAAGACGCAGTAGATATTGCTATGCGTATTAAGTCCAGGGAAAGTATTGCAGATATTATGGCATCTGCTACACCTGAACAACTTAAATATGTAATGCTTGCAGATCCAACCAATACCGCTATTCCCGGCGTTGAAGATATTGAAGAAGAGCGAGCGCTCTTTAATGAAACACTTGGCGTAGTAGATCGTGCCAAGTTCTCACCTGGTCGTCAACTTGCTAACGCAATTCTACCAGAAGCCCTTGAAAAGAATGGCCTTGTATATGGCCTTACATCGGGTATTGTAGATACAGCATTTAGATTCTTTGTAGATCCACTTGTAGTTGCCTCTAAAGTCAGAGGGCTTTATGTAATAGGCAAGTATTCATTAGAGGCAGTCACAGGTGGCAAGAAAGTTGCAGAGACTTTTGCTAAACCACAGGTCATTGGATTCTGGGATAAGTATGGAGCGACGCTAGATCGCTACACTAAAGCACAAAAATCAAGTCCTAAAGAAGCAGCAGCTATCAAGCGTGAACTTGAGATCCTTGCACCAGAGTATGGACCAGTAGTAATTCGTGCTTTTCAAAAGAATGAGATTACTAACGCGGCTTCTGCTAAAGCCTTTTTTGAAAATACTGAAGAAGCTGTAGCAGTTCTTGCAGGTTCTGCTGGTCGCAAAAGAGTTATTGTTCCACGTCTAGATCCAGCACGTAAAGCACGCATTTCTATTATGACTACAGCAGATCGTATAGTTGATATTGATAAGCAAGCACCTAGTTTTATTGGTGCAATGTTTGGGGATTTGCCTACAACAGATGGTTTAGCAAAAGCGATCATTGATGGTTCAGAGGTAATTGCACCGATTGTTCAAGGTGGAAAAGCCTTGCGTCTTTCTAGTGCATCTATTGGATATCGTCTAGATAAGTTTAAGTCTAAGTTCAACATTGCACCTCTATTTAAGAACGACTCGTTTGATTTACAGGCAAAAGATGCCTCATTGCAGATGTACCGTTTGGCACGTTTAGTATTTACTAAACAAGATGCCAAGATGATTGGTGAGACCTTTGATGCTGTCACCGATATTGGTAAGCGTAAGGAAATGTTTTATGGCCTTTGGACAAACATTGCAGAAATTCGTGGACTTAACACTACAGAAGCTGGACAGATTATTGTTCGTCGCCTTGTAGGTAAGGGTGATGCTAAGTTTGCTGTAAGTAGAGTTGGAAGCAAAGACGAAAGTGTCGGAGCAATTCTTTCTGACTTTAATACAAGCGTGTCTGCTCCTAGCATTGTAGATATTGATCGTGCAGCAGCACGCTCTGGGTTTATTAACTATGCTGTTGGCCAAGCCAATAAGCAATGGGTAGACACTATGACCGGAGCTTGGTCATTTCTTACCCTTGCTGGTCCTCGTTATGCTATTCGTAACGCTTCAGAAGATCTAATGGTGCATCTTGCTATTGGTGGATCTCCTTGGGGTCTAGCAAAAGGTCGTTATCTTTCAACACGCGTCAACACTGCATTTGAAGCAGCACGCACATCTGGTAACTTTACTGAAAGCCCACTTAGTACAATGCTACGTATCCTTAATAAAAAGGAATCAGGCAAGTACACAGCACAGATGGCTAAGATTGATACCGATATTGTGGCAGCACGTAATTCTCTTAAAATAAAAGTAGAAGAACTCAAGTTAGCCAAAGATGATGTAACTAAAGCACGCATCACCGATGAGATTGCAGAGTTAAGTGCTATATCTTCACGCGATGTGGTTCAAGATACACGTAGAATTATGGCAACTGCCCTTACATCTGGTCGCATTAACCGCTATCGGGCTATGATGGGTCGCGGTCCTATGTTTGAAGATGAGGCAGAGATCCTTGCTGAGCACCTTATCTATGGAAACCTTGAAAATTCTGTTTCACTTGTAACAGAAGGCGCATTTAACTTTGCAACATCAGGTGCTGACTACCTAACAAGCGCTAAATTGTTTACACAGTCTCACGGTGTTCGCAGCGAAGTACTTAAGGTTAACGATCCAAGGGCTACTAAGTACACAACAGACCGTAAAAAAGGTTTTGATAGTGTCCCTATTGGTCCTGAAAACGAAGAGTCAATGCTTACTTGGCTTTTGCGTATTGGTTACTATGCTAATGATGAAGTAGGCGGTATTGCTGTAGCCAACCTTGGTAAAAAAAATATTGCCATTCGTGAAATCCTTAATTATATGGATAACAACCCAGAATTTCGTAAACTGGCTCAACTTGAGGCTAGAGGCAAGACAGATGCAGAACACGCTGATATTATTTACGCACGAGCAAGTGAGATCTTTGAAACACGTCGTCTTGATAAAGACGGAAATAAGATTCTTAACACAGAACTAATAGATAAGATTCGTTACTTAGACGAAGCAACTGGAAGTTACCGCATCTCTGGTCAATTAACTCTAGATGATTTGCCTAAACTATCAGATGATGTTCCTGAGTATGTTCTCGGACCTAAACTGATACCAGTGGCAGAAGCCGGTAATATGACTGCATCATTAATGAACCAAGGTTGGAAATGGCTTGGTATGATGAACGCAAGTATGTCCCGCGAGCCTATGGTATTTAATGAAATCATTACTATCCGTAAGTCAATGAAGAAGTCTGGTATGGAAGATGCTTATATCCAATCAGTTGTAAGTAAGGTAGATCAGACAGATCCTAAGAAGGTTGCAATAGCAACGCAAGCCGCTAAGCGCCAGTTTGCTGAGATTGTCGAAGAACGTGCTGTAGGTCAAATACTTAAATATGTAGATAACCCACTTGTGCGCACACAACTAGCATTTGGAGCACGTAACTTTTCACGTTTTTATCGTGCAACTGAAGACTTCTATCGCCGTGTTGGTAGAATAGTTCGCTATAACCCTGCAGCAATTCGTAAGATTGCACTTACATATGATGGCATTAGCCACAATGGTTTCATCCAAGAGGATGACCAAGGCGAAAAGTACTTTGTTTACCCAGGAGTAGCACCAGTCTACCGAGCAGTACAGACGGCTATGACTGCTCTAGGTGTACCAGCAGAGTTTAAGGTACCAATGCCTATTCAATTTGGGTCTAGGGTAAAGATGCTTACACCATCTCTTAATGAGGATTCTATTATCCCTACGCTAAGCGGTCCTTTATCGGGTGTCTCGATTAAGACTCTGACTAACCTAGTAGATATCTTTGGTGCTCCCGGAGCAGCAGATCGAATTACTCAGGTAGCACTTGGTAAGTACGCTGTAGATCGTTCATACCTATCTGCATTACTACCAGCACACGTTAATCGTTTATATGAAACTATGAATACTGACGATCGTGACTCACAGTATGCGAGCGCTTGGCGCAAGGCTGTTACATACCTTGAAGCAGGTGGACACGGACTGCCTTTGGAATATGATGCGCTAGGAACTGTTATTCCTCCATCAATTCAGGCTCAAGAAGAGTATCGCCAGAAAGTTAAGAACACTACCCTTAGTATTCTAGGAACACGCTTTGTATTAGGATTCTTTGTACCAGCATCACCACAGGTTCAACTCAAGGCTGATATGGCTGGTTGGATTAAGGACAATAACACTGCTAACTTTAAGCAAGCTTGGAATGATTTACTTGATAAGTATCCTGGCGATTACAACGCAGCTATGGCTAAGTGGGTAGAGACATTCCCTAACCAGATTCCATTTACTGTAACAGAATCTGACAGAAAGACAGTTGCCGTTATTCGTTATGCGGAAGAAGCAGGAACATTTGTAGATAAGAACGCTGACCTATTCAAGAGATACCCACAAGGTGCAGCCTTCCTTATTCCTCACAAGTCAGGTTTCTCTTGGGATGCCTACAAGAGTATGAAGGATATGGGACTTAAGTACAACAAGCGTGTAGATGATTACCTCCTTGATGTGCAGGCTGCAGCAGGTCTTCAAGAATACTATTCCAAGAAGAACGAATACGAAATGAAACTTGAGAATAGTTACTCAAATATAGAACGTTCTATAGCTCGTAAAGAATTTCAAGATTGGGCAAAGATCTTTAAGGCTGGCCGTCCATTGGTTACAGAAGAACTTGCATCAGGTGGCAAGAAGGCTGTAGCACGTATTGCTGCTATCAATGATCTACGCAAAATGATTTACGATAAATCTATAACCACTCGTGGACCATTACAGAAGCAACTCAAGGAGATGCTCGACCTATACGATTCATACCAGTCTGATAAGGATATATTCAGTAACGTCTCTGGTGGAACTAAGTTGGCAACTATTATTAAGGAAAATACAATAGTGAGAATGAGAGAAATTTCTCAGGCAAACGAAAACACCGCAAGCGCTTACAACACATTGTTTGCCTCATTGTTAGGAGATACAAATGGCTGAAAAAGATAAAGCAAAAGCAAGTGAAGCAGAAGAATTTATAGATATAATGAGCAGGGCAACTGAGTCTACACGTATGACTATTGCCCAACAACTTAAAGACGCTGGATTTTACAAAGGTAAAATAACGGGTGAATTTAATACTAAGTTTTACACTGCGTTAATGTTATTTGGTTCGGAGTTTACTCTGGATCAAAATTTTAAGAAACAATACAACCAGCCAAAAGTTTTAATTGCAGACTTTTTGCAAAACCGTGCTGTAGAAGGACTAGACAACGGAACAGGAACAGGAACAGGTCCTACAACTACTGTTCAAACTTATGTAACTAGCCCATCTCAGACTGCTAAGTTAATCAATGATGTGGCCAAGGATCTTTTAGGTCGAGAACTAACCAGTGCTGAACGCGCTAAATATACAAGACTTATTAATGCAGAACAGAAGAAGCAACCATCTGTGCAGACAAGTGGCAAAGGCTTTAGCACAACACGTGGTGGTATTGATGAGACTCAATTCATTACCGAGAAAATTGGGAACACTGCTGAGGCTAAGACCAATCAGGCTACTGATGCTTATGCAATTATGATGGAAGAACTTGGAGGTCTAGGCTAATGGCAGAACTTCCAAGTAATAGTAGAACCATAAATGTATTTAACCCAGGAATTGACAAGCGCCTACCTGCTGGTTTTGTTGACCAAGTAATTGACAAAGAAACCGGAAACCTAATTGGGTTTATGGAAGATGGTAAGTTCTATAACCTTGGTGAAAAGGTACTTAAAAAACCAAAGATAAAAGAACCAGATAATGCCAAAGATCTTAATAAAACAATCGCTCTAGTTAAGGACCTTTTATCTAAAAAAGAAGGCGAATTAAACAGATACGAGTTAGGTACTCCTGAGTATAAAAAACTTGTTGCGGCTGTAAACAAAGATAAGCAAGGACTTAAAGAATTAGAAGCACGTTTTGAAAAGGCTACAACTACAGAAACTACAAAACAAGAACAAGATACTTATAGTAGCAAAACAGATACTTGGAATAAAAAACTTGATGCTGCTAAAAAGAAAGTCCAAATTGCCAAAGATACAGATGGTGATGTTGTCGCAGCAGAAAAGGCTGTTAAAGATGTAGAAAGTACAAAGCCTACTGCTCTAGTTACTACTCCTTCTACTGCTACTGGCTCTGGAAGATATGAAGGTTCTACCTTTATCCCTGGTAAGCAGACAGCACCTACTCCTACAGCAAATGGCACACCTAGTACTCTGGCTAAGCCTGGTACAACAAAGGATAAAACTGGTGGCGGTGCTGGTGGTGGAGCAGGTGGCGGAGCAAAACTTACTGATGCTCAGCAACGTGAGCAGGCACTAGAGACAGCCGCTGAAGCAAACTTTACTCTACCAGAAACTCTATTTAATAACATACCTAGCCTTGAACTATTACTTAAAACATATGTTGATAAAGACTGGACACCAGAAAGGTTACGTAAAGCAATTCGTGATGATGTCTGGTATCGTCAAAACTCAAAGGCAATCAAAGAGCGTTACATCCAACTCTATAACTTTAGAGATCTGGTTAAGGCAGGACGGGCCCAAGGAACCACTCAATACGAACAAGACATTGTAAGTCTTGAACGTAAAATTGCTGACAAAGCTCGCAAGATAGGTTCAAGCATAGCTTCAGATCCTGATGCACTTCGTAAAGCCGCCGAAAATATGTACATTACAAACGTCGGTATTGACGATGCGATGACTACAGACTTTATCGCTGCTGCTATCCGACCTATTACATCTACTATCGGTGGAGTAAAAACAGAAGGCTACTCAGGCGAAGCATTAACAGATTACCAAGCAATTCAAAAGGCTGCTCGATCTAATGGATTTACCGTTAAGGATATTGTCCCAGGTGGAAAGACCGAACTGCAGATCCTACAAGGACTTGCTACTGGATCTATTGATGCCAACCGTCTTGCACAAGATGCACGTAAGTTAGCAGCGCAGGGACAGCCACAATACGTTCGTGACCTGTTAGGACAAGGCTATGACTTAGATCAAATCTTTGCTCCTTACCGTCAGACTATGGCTAACCTACTTGAGATTAATGAAGATCAGATTGACCTTAACGATCCTATGCTGCGTAATGGTATTACCGAAAAGGGTGATATGAATATATTTGATTTCAAGAAGACACTCAAGAAAGATTCACGCTGGCAGTACACAGAAAACGCTAAGACAGAAATTTCAGATATAACACTAGAGGTTCTTCGTGACTTTGGATTCCAGGGGTAAAAATGGCTATAGAAGATAAGGCTCGTGAAATAAGTTCTACCACTAAGCGCGCGGTTGCTCCTGCACCATTTACATCTTCAGTACCTAAGACTCCCGTTAATCAAAATATTGACAAAGCTCCAGTAATTGAACCTAATCCAGTAATTCCTCTTGCTTCAACCGAAAGAATTTATACAGCATCTGATGGCCAAACATTCACAGATCAACTGGCTTATGCTACTTACGAAGCATCACTTATGGCAACAAAAGATGCAGGACTTGCAAGACAAAGAACAGCATCCGAAGCGCTAGCACAAACAGCAGCCGACAAAGTATCAGGATATGACTTGTTATACTCTGAATTAGATAAACTAGGTTTAGGTGATTTGGTATCAACTATTAAAGACACAATTATTAACAGTGATTCAAAGTCTGAAAGAATTATTAAACTTCGCGCTTCAGAGAGTTATCAAAACCGATTTGCTGGTATGAAAGATAGAATTAAAAATGGCTTTAATGCTATTGACGAAGCAACCTACCTAGAACTTGAAGATCGTTACACATCTATAATGCAAAACTATGGACTTCCTTCTAACTACTATGCTCGTGATAACAACAGGGCTAACCAGAATTTTAACCTTGCTATTGCCAACAATATTGATCCTGTTACTTTTGAAGAACGTATTATTTTAGGACAAGATCGAGTACTTAAATCTAACCCAGAAGTACTTCAAGCCATTAAGCAGTTCTTCCCAGAAATTACTGATGGGGATATCTTGGCTTATACAATTAATCCTAAGAACGCTTTAGAAGATATCAAGCGCAAGGTATCTACCGCTGAAGTTGGTGGAGCAGCATTACAAGCCGGGCTTAAAACCAGCGCTGCTCGTGCTGGTGAACTTGTTGCAGGTGGCGTTGATAAGAAGACAGCACAAGGTGTATCTCAGCAAATCGCTGGTGGCCTAGAGCGTGGATCACAACTTGCTTCTATATATAACGAAGATCCTTATACACAAACAGGAGCAGAAAACGAATTGTACGGACTTGCTGGAGCAACAGAAGCCGGTAAGAAACGTAAGAAGATTACTGGTCTTGAGCAGGCTTCCTTTGGTGGCCAATCAGGAATTACCAGTTCAGCACTAAGCCGCGATAGAGCAGGCGCCTACTAACTAAACCTGCCGTTAGAACGACTGGACTAACGGAGTGACAAAAACGCCAGTAGTTAGAGCCATACCCATACCCCAATGGAATATGAGGCTAGCGAAAATCAAACAACTGATAAGGGAGAAGGACCACTATGTCCAATTACGACTACGAGGACGAAGATGATGATTTCACAACGGAATCAAATGATCTTGTCAAGCAACTGCGTAAGGCTAATAAAGCCAAAGATAAAGAACTAGCGGAATTAAAGTCGCAGTTTGAAAATATGAATAAAGCGCAGAGAACACGAGCAATCAAGGACGCCCTCGAAGCTCGCGGAGTGAATGGCAAAATTGCTAATTTCATTCCACAGGACATTGACCCAACTGATGAGTCTGTGTCTAAATGGCTAGACGAATACGGTGACGTATTTGGGCTAGACAATAATTCAAACCAGTCTGCTCCTGTAGTTAATTCTGCTGAGGCTGCAGCGTATAAGAGAATGAATAGTGCGGTTGACTCTGGTATGACACCTGATTCAAACGATGACATTATGCGTAAACTTTTAAGCGCTACAACTAAAGAAGAGTTAGATGCAGTAATTTCGCAGTCTGGACTCTAACTACGATTCGAAAGGTAAAACCTTAAATGGCAATTCCAGGTGGTAATTTAACTGGTACCTCGGCAATCAGCAACCTCGTACAGACAGCATACGATCAGTATGTAAGAATGGCACTTCGTTCCATTCCTGTAATGCGTGCGTTGGCTGATGTCAAGACAGTACAACAGGCAATGCCAGGATCTTCAGTTGTTTTCTCTATCTACTCTGATTTAGCACAAGCTACTTCAAACTTGACAGAAACAACTGACGTATCCTCCATTGCTCTAGGCAATCCAAACAACATCTCTGTAACCCTACTTGAGTACGGTTCAGCGGTAACAACAACAAAGAAGTTGAACTTAACTTCTTTCAACGATGTAGATGCAGCACTTGCTGACATCATTGCATACAACTCAGCAGACTCAATAGACAATGTAGTAGCACAGGTTCTTGTCGGTGGTACAAACGTTCTCTATGCAAACGGTCCATCAGGAGCCGCTCCTACTTCATCAGCAGGAGTTCTTCCAGTAGACACAATTACAGTCGCTGACATCCGTAACGCAGTAGTTTCACTCCGTACAAACAAGGCTTTGCCTCGTATCGGAGAACTCTACGCTGCATACCTACACCCACGTCAGTCAGCCGATCTTCGCGCTGAAACTGGTACAGGTGGATTCCAAGAGCTATCAAAGTACGTAGACCGCACACCATTCGTGGCAGGCTCAGTCGGCGTTCTTGAAGGTGCTTTCATCATCGAGACACCACGTGTCATCAATGGTTTCAAGCTAGCAACAGGAATTTCTCCAACTGTTTCAATCACTAACACAGCAGTTGCTAGTAACGTAGCCACAATCACAACATCAGTTGCTCACGGTCTTGGCGTAGGTCAGGTCGTAACAGTTGCTGCGGTGACAAATACTACTGTTAACGGAACATTTACAGTTGCATCTGTTCCATCAACAACTACCTTCACATATGCAGTGACAACAGCAAACGTTTCATCTGCAGATACAGGTACTGTTACATTCACAAACAACTACCGAGCAATCGTAGCTGGACGTGAAGCACTTGCTGAGGCAATGGCACAAGACGTCTCGACGGTCATTGGACCCCAGATTGATGCTCTACGCCGTTTCCACACATTCGGTTGGTACTACTTTGGTGGCTTTAGTCGCCTTCGTGAAGCAGCTCTTTATCGTATTGAGTCTGCAGCAACAAACGGATAATAAACCGTTGTCGGGTAGGCGGGGCAGTGATGCCCCGTCTATCCCCCGATAAGGAGAACAATGTCATACGTACTTTCAGGACCTTGGGAGAATGAGACTTGGGGCGCAGGTAAGCCTTGGCCAGATAAGTATTCTCGCCTTGCCCAACTTCAACTAGAAGGTGGAACTAATACCGGTCCTATTCCATATGCTCAGACAGATATCGCACGCGGGGTAACTCTGATAGTTAATGGAACTAATGTCGAGGCAACACGTTATCCATATCAAGATGATTTATCAGATGCTAGCTACTACTTCCTCGGTGGCCACACATATACAATTTCAGATACGCAAGCCGAAGTCCTCACTAATGCAGGATACGGTGCGTACTTAACACTGGTGGAAGAATGAGTAATTGCACAACAGCCTGTAAGACCAAAGACCACGCATCATATGCTGAGTGTCTTAAAGATAATACTCCAATGTTTAATGGAGTTACACCAACCAAGAATGGTTGGGACCAGATGAAGGTTAAGTCTGATGAGAAGGAACTAAAAGATTATTGGGCAGCAACTAAGCAAGGTATAGAGCCACGCTCTACTAAACGTGCTGATATAGATGCAGCAGTCAAACTTTCCAACGAAGGTGGCAAAGCCTTTGATGGAATTAACCTAACCTACAAGGAGTAACAAATGGCAAAGTTCGCAGATATGGGAAGTGGCCCACAGTCCACTAAGCAGAGCACTGCTTCAAGCAGAAAAGGTATCCCCACATCTGCCAAGCCTGGTAGCTCTGTAACAAGAACTAAGGGATCACAAGCATCCTTTAAGGGTGGAAAGAAGTCGGTGAGCAAGAATGGATAAGATGACTAATAAGTCAGTCAAAAAGAAAGAATTAAAAAAGGGTAAGAAGGATGGATCACATATGATGCCAAATGGCAAAATGATGAAGGATTCGGCTATGAAGATGGCCAAGAAGAAGGCGGGTAAGTAATGTGCGCTAGTTGTGGTTGCGGATATGCAACATATGATGATATTGAAACTGGTGCTCCAGCAGCACAGCCAAAAGAATAATGGCAAAGACTCCAGCGTGGCAACGCAAAGAAGGTCAGAACCCAAAGGGTGGACTAAACGCTAAGGGTCGTGCTAGTGCTAAGGCAGCAGGAAGTAACTTGAAGCCACCTGTCAAAAAAGCAGAGGCTGCTAAGTCACCAAAGTCAGCAGCGCGCAGGAAGTCATATTGTGCTCGATCAGCAGGTCAAGCCAAGATGTTTCCAAAGGCTGCTAAAGATCCTAATAGTAGATTAAACAAAGCAAGAAGGGCGTGGGACTGTTAATGAAGAAGACAGCATTTTGGGATAAACCAAACCCAAACAAGACATCAAAGAAGTTAACGCCTAGCCAAAAAGCTTCGGCCAAGGCAAAAGCAAAAGCAGCAGGCAGACCCTATCCAAACTTGATAGACAACGCTGCTGCTAAAAAATCTAAGAAGAAGTGAGGTAGATAGGTGACGCTAGGAAAATACGGAACAACTCTCAATGATGAATTGAATCGTCTTGCAAATGGCGGCACCTATCGCCCTACCGGTGAAATGGTAGGGCAAGCCCTCGCTGCTAGACAGTGGGCTGCACAACGATCAGTAACAACAAACTTGACAGATACGGTAGGAGTACTTAATGCGATTGCAGGGACCACTAGCGAAAATCGCCTTGACTATAATGGGGTATGTAACCTTATCGCTGGTACTTTTCAACTACCTGCAGCACAAGCTCTCAGAGCGGTCTCATCTTGAGTGCTAAATTTAACCTTGTCTGTGAGCAGGCAACTACATTTCCTTTTCAATTCCAAATCAAGAATGGCAACACTCCTTGGGATATAACAAACTACACAGTCATTATGACTGTAAGGCCCTTTGTTGGTGCTACTACAACTATCTTCGTAGGTACTACCGCTAATGGTTATATTGTCCTTGATGGAGTTAATGGTCGAGTTACTGTGACAATCCCAGAGAACTTGACTGCAGCATTTATTCCAGGTCGCTACAATTACGATCTAGTCTTTGATTCAAGCGAGGTCACTCGTATTCTTGAAGGACAATTTATTGTGACAGGGGCGGTGACTACTACAGTATGAGCGATACAATCATTGTTATAGAATCCGTTACTCCACAAATAGGTGTAACTTTTTCAGCAAACCAAGGACCGCAAGGTACACCTGGTGTCACTGGACCTACTGGTCCTACTGGCCCAACAGGTGTAACTGGTCCACAAGGAGTAACTGGCGATACAGGTGACACAGGTGCCACAGGAGCAACAGGTGTTACAGGTGATACTGGACCGACTGGTCCGACGGGTGCCACTGGTCCTATTGGAGTTACGGGCAACACAGGTCCGACAGGACCCACAGGCTCGACAGGATCTGTTGGTGCTACTGGTGTAACAGGTCCTATCGGGCCTACAGGGGTTACTGGACCCATTGGAGCGACAGGTCCTACGGGAGCTGATTCATTAGTTCCAGGGCCAACAGGTGCTACAGGATCTGTTGGTGCTACTGGTCCGACAGGACCAACGGGTGCTGCAAGTACAGTACCTGGTCCAACAGGACCAGCAGGAAGTACAGGTCCTACAGGCGCTACAGGCGCAGATTCTACAGTACCTGGGCCAACAGGTGCCACGGGCGCCACGGGCGCCGCTGGTCAAGACGCTTCTGCTTTTATAGTCGACTATCTAGATGGCGGTCAGTCGGTACCAAACACTGACATCATTTACATAGCTGGGCTTTCGGACGCTACATCTTGGACTTATACTATTGATGCTGGAGCATCAGTTGTTTCATATTAACCGAAGATAAAGAGGAGATACAATGACATCACGGATGCAGCAACGCCGAGATACGGCAGCAAACTGGACAACAAACAACCCAACTCTTGCTGCTGGTGAGTTGGGGCTTGAAACGGACACTGGAAAGTTTAAGATTGGCACAGGTTCTACTGCTTGGACTGCACTTGCCTATGCAGCAACTGGAACAGTTACCAGCGTGATCGCGGGAACTGGCTTGTCTGGTGGCACGATCACAAGCTCTGGGACTATTTCTATCAACACAGCCGTTACAGCCGACTTGACTACGGCTCAAACTTTAACCAATAAGACCCTGACAACTCCAAAAATT
>Ga0209414_1000442_pt1 | contig 19708 bp, 11 predicted proteins | sample LakVidmifraction_4_FD_181154 | JGI IMG/M metagenome (GOLD analysis project Ga0209414, IMG submission 181154) | Hypersaline microbial communities from Lake Vida, Antarctica - Brine Hole Two &gt;0.2 micron (SPAdes) (version 2) | ecosystem: Environmental > Aquatic > Non-marine Saline and Alkaline >... | reverse complement strand
TCGAAACTTCAAGATCATTATTTATTTGGTTACTGGAGACTTGGATTTCACAAAAGTTAATGAACATTATAAAGCACTAACATAAAATAGTTACCCACTCATTTTGAGAAAGAACCATAATTCAAACCTAAACTCTATTTATTGAAACGGCTCTGTCACGGTTTTCGGGGGTGAGGCGTTTTTGTTAGTCCCTCCAACAAAGTTTTACGTTATATGGTTCAAGTTTCTATTAGTTTTAGTCCAGCTAGTTATGTTTATTACAGTCATGTGTAATGGTTACCCCTCCGTCAGACGGTGTCTGCCACCTCCCCTAAACAGGGCAGGAGTACTTTGGTTCTAATACTTTACCAATAACTTTGAAATACTCTTGGCGTACACTTACCAAAGCATTAATCACAATACAAATGTTAAATCAAAACTGTCGTATAAGGTTGCAAGTACTCCTGCCCTGTTTAGGGGAGGTGGCAGACGCAGTCTGACGGAGGGGCAACCATATCGTTTCTATTTTTTTAATCTTTTTTGCCTCATCCACGGAAAACGTGACAGAGCCATTGAAACTAATGTTTATCCCCTCAACCTTAAAAATAAGGTAATTTACTGAACACCAAACTACATCAAACTATCCCACTTATTCAAAAATTCTATACTTCGGGATGATAAGCTGGACTTCAGCAAAATAAAATGATATAATTATATATTATTTAAAATTTTAATAGGCTCTATGAAAAACAAAAACTACATCTTTTATGCAATTTCCATAATAATATCTATTTACATATTACTTGTATGTCTTAGTAATTGTACATATAACATTTATGGCGATTCTGTTGTCTACATGAAATGGTTATTGTCTCTTTCATCTGGAGACTATTTTATCCAAAACTGGAATGCCCTATTAGGATCTGGTGAATACCTTCGCCTAACAACAGAAGGTGGTTATATTTTTATTCTATGGTTTGCATCACTAATAAACAGAGAACTTCCATTTTTCATTTCAGCATTTTTTATTTCGGGGTTTATAATACTTTTAACTGCTTTAGTAATACTTCTGGAAAAGCCAAGGAAAAGAGCCATCTTCACAGGGCTGATAACCCTAATCTTAATATTCAGCTATTATAATATTACAGAAGAACTAATGATGTTAAATGCATGTATGAGAGATGGCTCCGCCCATTTCTTTGGTATTCTTGGTGTATTACTATCTTGTATAGGAGTCAAAAAAAACTATTCCAAAACATATATTTTAACAGGTTTCCTATTCATCGGCATTGGTGCTTGGTGTAGAGTACCTAACATATTATTTGTTGTTCCTGCTGCTACGTATGTCCTAGTAAATATTAAAAAAACACAATTCAAAAAACTTATTTTCATTGCACTAACAATGCTTTTTGGTCTTATTATTGGTTTACTCCCCCTATTAAGTCAAAACATTTTTGAAGGTAAAAGCTTTTATAATCCTGGACAAGCAAGCACATTAATCTCCGAACAAAAGCCACTAGATGAGGAGAGAATAAATGTTATAACCCCTACGGTGGCTCATGTATATTCAAGATATGCATACCAAGAAAAATTTGAAGGGACGAAAAAAGGACTGAGTTTTAAGAATTTTCCAATAATAAGCAAAGCAATATACTTAAATTTATTTGTGTATTTAGGCAGAATTAATTTTTATTTATTGTCTTTAATTATAATACTATCGATTATACTAAATTACAAACTTGCACTAACAATGCTTAGCGGATTCTTATCATTCTATCTTTTCTATTCATGCTATGACAAAGTTATAACCAGATATATAATAATATGTTTTATTATGTTATTTCCCCTCATAGCAATTGTTATATCTGAATTTTTATTCATGATGCTGAATAGTAGGCTATTTAAGAAAAGACCTAAACTTTCATACCTGTTTCTATTAGTAATAGTGTTAATATTATTAGTATTTCAAACAAACAAATACAACTTAGGCAAAGCTCCATTAATGGAAAGTAGAAGCTACTTTACTAAAAACAAAAAAGACTTAGAACAATTAAAACTTACTAAAAACGACTACTTTACTTGTTTAGACAAATCTTATAGAATATGGACTCAATATTTTTATGGAGCTAAATCTTTCAGATGGGTATGGTCAGTATCTCCACATTTTAGTGTTCTACCCAATAATATGCAACAACTGCAAAAAGTCAAAGATGCTATTGATTGTGGAAATAGAATCTTCTTCTTCGAGGTTCAAAGGGGGAAATATCCATATAAATATTGGAGTAAACTAGACATAAACACTCATTATGACCTCACAGAAAAGCTAAGGATAGAGTTGGCGACGCCTGCCAAAGAAGACATTGTTATCTATCAACTAAAACCCAAATCTACGAAAAAGAAAATAATTGAAATTAATGCTTCAAAAGGCAAAACAAATTTATTCATTTGGACTGCAGATGCCAGCAATGTTGTACCAACAAACCAAACAGTCATAATAAGTTCAAAAACATCGGCTATTACAAACGAGCTATATTTGGGATTAAACATCTACAGTCTTCCAAATAACTTTTTGCAAAACGATAATTTTCTAACTCTAGATTCAAAGACAAACCTACCTGCAATAGTTGATGCTTCACTTTTCTCAACAAATCTTACATATGATTTACGGAAATATGAAAACATAAGTGGGGTTACCAGAACCTTTGTAAAATCAACACCAATATGGATGTATAATAGATATTCCTGGGCACGAGAAATAAAACCTCCCAAAGCAATGTATCGTAAACCCAAAATAGCCTTAGGCAATAGCGTCCGCTTTGATTTGTACAACGGGCAGAACAGCAACTTATGCTTAACACTAAACATATCTATGTCAACTCAAATAAAGACAAAATACATTCGTAAATTGCTTATCAATAATATTAATTTCAAATGCAACGGAAAAGACATAATACATGACGTCAAATTAATTAAACGTACTTTTAATCATTCTGAACGAAATATTTATGCAGATTTAAACATTACCAACTTGACTGGCAATACGAATTATATAATTGATGCTGACTTTCAACATTGCTCAGAAAAACTTCCAATATTCTTAAATAGCATAACTATCACGTGTGAATAATATAATAAATATCCTAAGGAGCCTCTTTCAAGAGGCAGAATACTTTGTTTTTTATATTACAAGACAAAGGCAACGCCCTGAAATAGCAAAGCCTAGGGCAACGCCCTAGGTATAATGTAAAAGATAAACAAAGGGGTGACTCGAGCTTGCGAGAGAGGCTTTAACCATTAATAATAAACTTTATAGGATGAAGCAATGACCCAGCTATTGACTTAGAAAAATATTTTCAGTCAGTAGCTGGGGAATGGCCTACCCCCGAAACAAATAATTTAAAATATAACTTATCTCAGGCTTTCAGCCCTTGGTTGGGTGGAAACTACAACCCAGGGCGTTGCCATGGGCTAAGTTATTACGGGCTTTCAGCCCTAATTTATATCATTTGCTAAAATTATAATTAATCGACTTTTGAAATTGCCCCTAAATATTATCAACTGCATGCTTAAATTTCTCAAGTAGAGCATCCGTACCATAATTGTCCAACATATACTTTGGATTATACTCAGCAAACTCCTGTCGAACCTCAAAAGCTCTTTTAATGCCTTTTATGATTTCATCCACGTTACATGGATCAACCAAAATTGCTTTAACCCCCTCCTCGATATAATAACGCCACTCCTGATAGTCAGCCAGAACAGGAACCGTACCAACATAAGTTCCCTCAAGAACTGTCGCCGCACGCATATCTCCTGCTCCTCTTAATGAAAGAAAAATATCTGCACCTGCAAGAATCTCCATAAATTTGTCATAAGAAACCTCTCCTTCAAGAAAAATAATTCTCTGCTTTATATCATCAGATAATTTCTCCGTCTCAGAGATAGCCTGGTTTGCCAAATCAGTTTTTGTTCCGCCAATTGTGAAAAAGCAGAATAGCTCTTTATCCTCTCTAAGAAGCTCAACACATGCCTTAAATCCATACATTGTATTATAACGGATCTGAAACCTTCTGGCAGAGTGAATAATTTTAAAATGTTCAGGAATATTATACTGTTTACAAATATTTTTACGGGCTTCCTCTTTATTTGGTAAACTTTCAAACTCCAGAGTACCTTTAATCAAATGTAAAAATTTTGCATCAGAAAAATTATAAATTTTCCCAAGGGTTTCACAAGCTGTCCTTGAAGACATAAGAATCTTATCACATTTTTTATAGACATACTTCAACACAAAATACTGTCCAATAGATGCATACATAGACTCGGTAGCATCAGCTCCCCATGGAGCAACAATTTTCATCTTTGAACTAGACAATGCAACAGCCAACCCCTGAAGATACGAAGGCTCACCTAAAACGATATCTGCCTTAAAGTCATCGATCTCTTTTGCAAGATGGCGAGCAAGAAGCAGATTGTCAATCCAACCCCAATCCAACTCCTCAGGTATTCTTCCAAATCTCTTTATAAATGATGACTTACAAATAAGATGGTCAAGGTTCTCAACAAGCTTAAGACTCTTATAAAGATACTTCTTCCAGCCACTCTGGAACCGATTTTCAGCTTTAATCTTATGAATCTCAACATCGTAATTATTAAAGTTATAATCACAATCATATTCATATTTGACTGTATCTAAAATTATGGTCTTATATCCACAATAAGAAAACATTTTCACATTTTCAAATGCCCACCGCCTAGCCCCAGGACATACTGAAAGTACTGTTTTTTTCATCTTTATTACCTTTACATTAAAATGGTACTGTCAAAAGCTTGCAGGCTGAGCCTGCACCCAATTCTTTATAAATAAATGGAATACAGACTTTTTTTTTCCCACCTAGCGGAACTAGCAAAGCTAGCCCTTTTTTTCAATATCCAATAGCCAACAGCCATAGCGTAGCGAAGACAGGCTTTAGCTCGCCTAAAGCAATGACCTTGGTCATGTCAACGAATATCCAATTTTCAAGGACGGACATTAAAGAACGTCCAACATCCAATATCGCGTTTCAGTATTATCTTTTTGCCCGGGAGCGACGATGTCCCCATCGTCATCTTTTTCATAATAATCTTCTACCGATTTGAGATTAAAGAAATGACAACCTTGTTTTGGAATTTTGAACTGTTGTAGCTTGTTAGCGAAGCTAAAACAAGATACAACAGTCAAAATAACATAACAAAAAATTCGCGTTAATTAGCGTAAATTCGATGACAAAAACTCTCTTATTCGTGTAGATTCGTGTGATTAGTGGTTAACAATTCTTCTCTTCTCTCTTCATTGCATTACGAAATTCACTGCCGTGAGCAGGGAAATTCTTGTTTTTTATTATGTTTCCTAGGGCGTTGCCCTAGGCTAAGTTGTTACAGGCTTTCAGCCCTATCATGGTTTCCACGGGGGCAAGCCCCGAGGTGAACTACTTTTTTCTCTGTGTCCTCTGTGTTCTCACTCGATTTTATGAGAGAGGCTTCAGGCACTAATGATACTGTAATAGCCGGAAGCAATGAGCAGAGCGAGTGGCCTAGCGTAGCGAGTGGTTAAACCTCTTTTAAAATCATTCTGCTATAAATCATTCTGCAAACAATCCTTTGGGTTGCCTGCCTGTGCGATCCTCGCACGCAGACAGGCGGCTATGCCGCCCTATGAAACCTGTGGACAAAAACACTTCTCTTTGTCCGTGTCTTCGGTGTTTTCTGTGGTTAATATTTTTTTTTTATTAACCATTCTCAATTATTAATTATCAATTGATCTTCCATCTACCCTCAACGACACTAGTTGCACTGCTAACATGTGTGTCTGCAATCACATTAAAGTGGGAGACATTCTCTGTTCGACAATAAAACTTGCCTGTATTCTTGCCCACAACAGCAACCGTTATAGAGTGTTTTCCTGTATTTAAAATCAAACTTGGAACCTCAATGTCGCAACTGATTTTTTTTCCTTGACCACTAACATCAGCAGTATTTAATCCAGAAATACAATCCAAACAATTTCTTTGCTGTCTATCGCGAATAATAAGCCCAATATAAAAAGGTTCATCAATTACTTTATTCGCTTTGAGTCGCAATTGAAATTTCGCCTCTTGTTCATTTTTCAAACATAAATCAGCATCATTTAAAACATACTCTTTGGAATCTTCAGACCATATTCCTAAGCTATCAACAGAGAACTCTCCACTCCCCTGTTCAATACTATCTAAGTTTGAAAATTTCTTAGCATACATCTCAATACCTTTTGGAACATCACCAGAAAGAAACATTGGTTTACCATGATCCATCAACAGTATTTTCGATGCTACACGACTAATACTGGGCATTGAATGTGACACAACAATAACAGCCGTGTTTGGAAGGATGTCTCCAATCTTATTAAAACATTTTATGACAAAGCCAAGGTCACCGACAGCCAAAACCTCATCAACAATAAGAACATCCGGTTTAATCTGTACAGAGAGTGCAAAACCTAAGCGAACTTTCATCCCTGAAGAATAGTTCTGAACAGGCATATCAATAAAATCAGCCAATTCTGCAAACTTAACAATACTTTCAAATTTGTCTGAAACATCTGATTTGCTTAAGCCTAAAATTGCACCCTTGTTATAGATATTCTCTCTACCTGTAAGAATTGGATTAAACCCTGCACTAAGTTCAATTAAAGCTGCAACTCTTCCTTTCATCTCAATACGCCCAGTTGTGGGCTTGATGATTCCATTTAAAAGTTTTAGAAGAGAAGATTTACCTGCACCATTATGACCTACAATGCCAAGACATTCCCCACGCCTCAATTCAAAAGAAACGCCATCAACTGCCCAAAATTCATTTTTTCTGAGAACAGGTTTATCTCGAGAAAAGGTTCGAAAAACATTAAGCTCTTTCAACATATCATATACGGCATAACGCAAGGAGGTGCGAAATGACTTGCAAAATCTTTTAGATACATTTTCAACCTTTATTAAAACTTCAGATGACATTATAACTTCATTTCTCGTTATTTGTTTAGCGTTTAGCGTTACACGTTTCTCGTTCCTCGTGGAACGCCGATCTTGGGCGACACACTCGGCATAATAATTACATGAGTGCCGCTCAGTCCTACCCACGGCTATGAACCATTTACTAATTACCATTTACACTCAATACTTCTCTATTCTTCTCGTTGCAAAGCCAACTCTTCCCTAACTCCTATCTCATAACACTTAATACTGCGAACTAAGTGAGCTACGAACTCATTCTCTCAATCACAATTGGCATCGCAATCTTATACAAAACCACACTGACAAACAGTAAAATAATCATACCAATCAAAACTACCCCAAACTCTACAGAAAATTCTGGCGCTTGTGAGGTAAGCAGATCTCTGGAAAAATTAAGAAAAGGAGTAACAGGATTAAACTTTGCAACCAGCCCCGCCAAACCTGAAGAAGGAATTGGATAAACAACTGGCGTAAGAAAGAACCAGAATCTAGTAATAATTGGAATCCCATTGCCCACATCCTGATATAGCAGACCAATTGGAGTCAAAAACAAACCAATGGCATAACCAAGTATAACCAATAAAAAAACGCTAAACAAACCATATAACATCATTATGGTTACTGGTATTTTGAAAAACAGCAGAACTGGCATCAGAATTAATATTGGAATAAAAGCATTAAAACAGGCATCTAATGCGCCTGCAATAACAAGGGATTGATGAGGAAAACAAATCTTAGTAAGCATCATCTTCTCTTTAGCAACAGTCTTTATTGGTGCCTGCAACCCAAAAACAAATGCCTGCCAGAGCAGATTACCAACCAGAACATAAACCGGGTATGGAACAGAAGTCTTCCCAACGTTCAAAACATTTGAATAACTAAGAAACACCCATATTAATGTAGTCAGTACAGGAGGAATTAAAACCCATAAATAGCCAAGAAAAGTCTGGCGATACATAGCCTTCATGTTGCGCACAAAAAGATGCCATCCTAAACCAAGTCCTTGTGAATACTCCTTGAATAGCTCTGACATTAAATTCACAGGATTTCTTAATCGTGATTCAGGACTATATACAGTCACAGGTAAATTGTTGTCTTTGTTTTCCATAATTCTCGGAATTGTACAACAACCATCCAAAACATTCAACACGAAAATTGAAAGAAACGGTAAACCCCTGTTTTTCTGGTTGAGACCTCATAGTGTTCGTCGGTCACCGCCCGACGCTACAGCTTAGCTCCTGTACCCCTTACAGCGTATTGTAGCGTCGGGCGTTGACCGACGAAAATATATATTTCATATTTGTCACCCAAAAAGATAAAAACCAAAAATGTACTCTTTTATTTCATTGATTAAAATGCACATTTATGTCCTCAACCAGAAATCTAAGGGGCAAACGGTAAAATTTGACAAATTACAATTTACGAATGGTGGAATTGCTTTCTCCTGCTCATGGCAGTGCAACTTAACTCTTATCTCTTACGTGTTCTGCATAGCCTTTAGGCGAAGCATGGAAATCTTAACGCTTCTTCTTATCGACAAATGTCAAGCTGCATGGTTTTGAAGAACTCTAACGCAATAAGTTCATGCCCACGCCGAGTGGGATGTAAACCATCCCAAAGAAAATACGCATCGCTATCAAGAGCTGCTTCAATATCTGCAATCTGAATGTTATAAAACTCTCCCATCTCCTTAATACCATCATTCAACTGACTAACAAGCCTGAGCTCATAACTTGTATATTTAGGAACTCTAGGAATTGTTGCTAAAACTGGCATTTTGCCATACCCCAAAACCACCTGTATCATGTACCTCAGATCAGATTTTATATCGCTTACACTTATTCCTGCTGCAATATCATTTATACCATACATAATTAGCACATATTTAGGGTCAAACGTGTACATATATTGATTAATATGTTCAGCACCATCAGATGCATGAGTTCTGCTATCACCTAAGTTTAAACATGTAAGATCTGGACGTAGCCAATCAAAGCGCTCTGGCCAAGGGTCTCCTTCTGTCGGCCAAGATCCACTAGTTACTCCACAACCAAGCATGATAGCTTTTCTCTCAACACTAAAAACATCTATGCTTTCAACCTTTATGTTCATATATCCAACATCAGAATCCATATCTATTTGTGATGTCAGTTCTTCACGCAAACTATCTTCTTTGGTTAAACTAACATCAGATATTCTTTGCCAACCATTGTTCTCTTTTTGTGAAAATATTTCACAGTCTTGAGCTCTTTTGGATTTGTAATAAGATACTGCAAATTTATTATTTTCAACAGATATCTGAGTTGATGACTTAATATATTTATAATTCACAGCCTGCATAACGGGCATATCAAACATATATTTTAACATATTGTTTACACCATCCCCCGCAGGACAATCTTGATAACCTCGCAAATTTTTCTCTTCAATCTGTAGAGAGATCCACCCCATATAACTCATCTTGAAACATCTCAGTTTTGGATATTCCTCCATTAACCATATATCAGCTTCTCCATTAACCGATTCATTTACAAAATCCCAGCCGGCAGAAGTGTAAGTTGAAGATGTCTGCATCTGTTGTTTACTTACATTATACCCCTGAGCCGCACAACTCTGAACAACTGCTCCAAGAAAATTAGTAGCAACCACTCCTGCACAGCCATTCGTACCTGTAATATTAGACAGTGTATAAGAGTTTCTTAATGTGCCTCCATAATTAACAGATAAAAGTCCGGCAGCGTAATCTGCACCTGTAACACTACCATAATTATAGCAATTCTGAATAAGCCCTGTATTCCATGCAACCAATCCAGATGCAATGTAATTGCACCCAACAGTTGCAAAAGAGTATGACTGTCCAATCTCACCACTGTTATATCCAACTAAGCCAGCAACTTTGCTAACACCTGAAACATCAACGCCTGTAGAAACTTTTTGAACTAACCCATTATTAATTCCAACAGCTCCACCTGTAATTGATGTACCTAGAACAACGGAACCGTTAACTGAACAATTAATTACAGTGCCATCATTTGAACCTGAAATACCCCCAACATAATCAGTGCCTTTTATTTTGATGTTATCAATTGATAAATTTTTAATTTTTGCTCCACTGCTTACATATCCAAAAGTTCCTACATAATCAGATGAACTATTGATATAAAAATCAGAAAGACTATAAGTATTGCCATTAAACTGACCTGAGAATGACACTCCATCAAAAATACTATTGTTAATATATACATCTCGGGCGAAAATTGAATTATTAAAGAGCATTCCATCCATGTCAATATCACTCGTCATTAAGAAATATTTGCCATAGTCGTATGTGTTTAAGGACAAAGAGAGAATATCGTACGAGGAAGAAAGTTGATAAGGGTGATCTAGCGTTCCATATCCACCACTATATGTGGAATTACCACTCTGCATAACTTTTATATCGAAAACAACATTGGAAGATGATGCAACCAAATGACATGCACGCCCTTTTCCTGCATTTGAAGATACCGCTATATGAAGAATGCAGCCGGACGGAAGATCGTAACTTGTTAAATTCTTAACAGGAAAACTATATCCGTTATACAAAATTGAAACAGTTGCCCAATCTCCAAGTTTTGTTGCATCAAATGTCCAAAACTCACTAGCCGAATTTTGAAATGGTATTATATCTGTACCCGTTGATGTATTAAAACTGACAATAGCAGAATATAAAGGTCTACTATCCAATATGTCATAAGACAATGCAACATTGCATAGCAAACAAATTAACGTTACTAGAACACAGAACAACCACTTATTAAAATTTAACAAACTACTTTTCATAATTCCTAGATATAACGTATATACCTTTTTAATATTATGTTAAATCAACCAATATCTATAGAAACATCAAGAATCCTTTAATCTTTACAAGGAAATTGCTAACTACATACTTAAAAAAACATTTCTGTTTATTCCTGTATTCTTAATTCGTTATTGTTAATTTACTCTTCGAGGGTTTTTAAAAACTCTTTTTCGAGCTCAAGTATCTTATCTGATCTATCAGCAAAATACTTTGCAGGAGAGCCAATATAGCGGGTCCATGGTTTTCTACATGGTCGGGTTACCAATGAGTGTGGAGCAATAACAACTCCGTCAGCAAGAGTCACTCCTGGCAGAATTACAGATTGAGGTCCGGCAAACGCATGTCTTCCAAAAATTACAGGCTTACTTTTATAACGTTTCTTAAATTCAACTGGTATAGCCGGACCACACATAGATTTTCCTGAAAAATCATCACTCTCAGAATATACACATGCACCACCTGAAACGCCTGAAAAATCTCCAAACTCAACACCTGCACCTGCAAAAACTCCACAGTAACAACCTATATGGCAAAAACGTCCTATGGTAATGCCTTTTCCACCTGAAAGAATACAAAAATCATCTATCCTGGAATAATCACCAATACTAATAACTTCTGTTTTATAAATTCTAGCATATCTACTGACTTTTACATCCTTACCAATATACTTAAAACCCATCTCTTTCAGCTCTTCTTCACTATAAAAAGATGTCTTTATTTCTTTACTCATTTTCTAAACCTCATTTTAAATATTTTAAGATACTATACACAAACCATAAAAAACTTTCAATCAATAAACAAAAAAGAACGTTCCTGCAAGCTTTTAGTGTGTTTGGCATGGCATCTCACTTTATTGATACACAGGTTATGAATTGGAACAGGATGTCCTACATATCTTCTAGAATATCTTGCTTATATAGCTTTGAAACCATATCGACATCTAAAGCATGACCAGCTTTGTAAGAAACAATTTTACCAGCTAGTCGACCTTTGTCTATAAGTGCAATTGCTGCAAGCAAGTCAAGAGTAGCTCTATGCCATATCGGCTCCAGAATTTTGCCCTTATGTTGAAGTCTTGCCTTGTTCATATAACACCACGGCCCCGCAATAAGAATATTCTTTGTATTATATCCCAAGTTTCTTGTGTCAGCAAAAAGTTTGCCAACCGTATAGGCCCCAAATAACATAGACATATTTGCATTAGTTCGTGCATAAGATCCATATTTAAATATATCTTTTGTAACATCAAACTGTATACGCTCTTTGCCCATGCAATTATTAAAATCAACAGCACAATCTATTGAAAGTTTAGGAGAACCTTTTTCTGCCGGAAAAATTGTCAGGAAACTACCATTTAAACCACCAAGAGTTACGGGTTCTTTTACTGTCACTATTTTGGCTTTTTTCTTTGTTGGAACAATTCCTGCCGACAAAATCTTTTCAACCATTCCTAAACTACTCTCATCAAACAAAGGGGGGTCACCTGAGTCTATTTTTATTGTTAAATTATCAAGACCAAGACCAACACGTAATGCAACAATGTGTTCTACCATTCTCATGTAGTTACTTGGTGCTCCTGAACTTAAAACTATATTTCTCCTTGTTGTCCAGATTGAATTTATAGAAACATGAATAGGTAAAGCCTTAGGCTTATCTGTTCTATCAAGCCACCAGCCAAACTCACCACAAGGCTCAAAATCAAGTGTTCTGTTTGCCTTACCAAAAAAAGTCCCCATCCCGGAAACACTAAAAGAATCACCCAAGGTCGTTTCATATTCAGAAAACGTCTCGTCACTAAACATTCTTTGATCGACCTTTTGAGCATCCATCTTCTCAACGGACTCCTTAAGCTCGTTCAAATCTCCACCAAGCAATCTACCTAAATAGTCATTGTACATAAAATTCTCTTTGCTTTAAATTGATAATTATTCATATCCGTTAGGATTTTGCGATTGCCATCTCCATGAGTCTTCACACATCTGCTCAATTCCACGCTCTGCAACCCAGCCAAGAGCCTCTTTTGCATTTGTTGGATCGGCATAGCATTGGGCAATATCTCCTGGTCTTCGAGCAACCAGATTGTATCTAATTTCAACGCCAGAAGCTTTTTCAAATGCTTTAATGACATCTAAGACACTATATCCATGACCTGTACCAAGGTTACATGTGACAACTCCTGGATTACTTTCCAGTTTTCTCAAAGCATTTAAATGCCCAATTGCCAAGTCAACAACGTGAATATAATCACGAACACCGGTTCCATCTTCGGTAGGGTAATCGTTGCCAAACACCTGTAAACACTCAAGCTTGCCAACTGCAACTTGTGTTATAAACGGAAGAAGGTTGCTAGGAATTCCATTTGGATCTTCACCAATTATTCCACTCTTATGGGCGCCAATTGGATTAAAATATCTTAATATTGCAATATTCATATCCCTATCTGCAACATTCAAGTCTCTTAAAATCTCTTCAATCATCAACTTGGTTCTTCCATAAGGATTTGTTGCGTGAAGTGGAAAATCTTCTGTAATAGGAACTGATGCAGGATCACCATATACTGTAGCCGACGAACTGAATACTAAATTCTTAACACCAAATTCAGCCATTACTTCAGCGAGAATTAATGTGCCTGTTATATTATTATTATAATAGAACAAAGGTTTGGTCACAGATTCTCCAACAGCCTTCAAACCTGCAAAATGTATTACAGAATCAATCTCATTATCTTCAAAAATCTTTGTCAACCCGGGTTTGTCTAAAAGATCAACACAATAGAAAGAAAAATCTTTGCCGGTAATATTCTTAACTCTATTCAATGCTTCTTCTTTACTGTTATGCAGATTGTCAACAACAACAATCTCATATCCCGCATTTAATAACTCCACGCATGTGTGGCTGCCTATATAACCGGCACCGCCTGTTAATAAAACTTTCCTCATCTTATTTTTCTCCCCATAATTATTTTCTACGAAAAAGTTTTACTTTCGTTTCAGACCTATTATTTTTAGTTCTAAGTTCTATGGTCTAAGGTCTAAGTTTTACTCTGCGAGGCTAGGAATTGCCCAGCAGGTTTTTTATAATTCAGCATTTATCATTTATAATTATTTATTGGCTTATCCCTACATTTTTTCTTTCATTTCGGTCATCAGAGACGATGACCCTCCCTGTTGAAACTGCAATTTAAGCGTTAACCTTCAATGTTCACGGGGGAGGGACGCCGTCTCTGGCGTCCGAATCAGAAAATTTTTAATTTTCTTTTCTGCCATATTTTTTCATAGAATTTTTGACAGTACCCGTAAAATGTCGTACGATTTTCTTAAATCTTAACTCTTAACTCCAGCTTTCTTAGACCTTAGAACTTAGAACTTTTTTAGCACATATTTTCGAATTTCATAAATACCGACCTAAGGCATTCCTACCCACGGAGCGAACTATTTACCATTTACTATCAACCATTTACCATTTCTTCTAGTTTGAAAAAATGCCAAATCCTTCTAAATCTGTTAACCAGAAGCCGAATGTAACTCCCCACTCTTGCTCTTGTGAAATACCGTTGTCCAAGTTATATTCAGGAATAAACCTAAAACCAAGCTGCCAACCAATACAATCCAAAACTTGCTTGATATACACTTCTGTTTCGTTCACAATATCATTAGACAAATCATAACGTAAATACGTACCTAAAGTCCACTTGCTTGTCAAATAACCATCCAAAGCAACCGTAAGTTTAGAGTTTCTATCTTCATTATAAAGATACTCTAATTCAATGGCTCCATACTTGCCGGGCTGATAACTTACACGGCCATCAACCTCATCTAGATAATCTTCTTCAAAATTATATACCATATCAAAATAAACAATCATATTATCTAAAGGAAGCAATTTTGAATCCAGATAAACATTTCGAAAGGTTGTTGCATCTTGCAGTAAATTCAAATATGTGTAAATATCTACATCTATTAAATCTCTAATGCTTCTCTTGTTATCAGCCAGCTTGTAGCCACGTTGTATCTTATTACGCATACCTAACTTTAAAGAGTTCTGTTCTGAAACATCATCAATGTCATCAAATTGATAAATCTGGTCAATAGTTAGATTTGGCTCAGGTCTATAACTATAAACGACATATGGAACGGCAACATGTCTAATGGGAACACCTTCAATAGGATACCAAGTCGATCCATATGCTTTAAACGAACTTTCCAGCGAAAGTGTTACCGCTGATCTCAGCTTGCCGTCATCCTCAACAGTCACCTCGAGTACTTCTCCTGTCGGGTCTACGGTGTAAATCTGTTTCTTGGTTTTGGAGTAGTAAGTTCCTTGATAATCAGCTCCTGGTATAACATTCAACCAACCAAAAAACTTTAATGGATAGTTGATGAACTGATCTGTATGAAACCTGAAAAGGCTATAGTCTTCATAACCGTTATCTTTGCGAATATCACTCCACTGCTTATCCATAAAACCCGCAATTGTAATACTGTCATAATAAAACCCTGTATCTACAATCTCCTGACGCATTACATCAAATGTAAGTTCAGGATATTTTGCAACAACTGTGTAATAGTCATTTAGTTTGCCTTTAGCAAGCCCTGAGAATATCCAATTATCTGCTCGATGTGTATAAAACAAATAGTTTTCAGGAACACTGCTTTCTCTATACTCTCGCTCAAAAAAGTCTTCCCGGATATATGCATCACTTACATACTGCATTTTTGTCAGAACATAATCCTGATCTGTAAAATTATAATCCTGATCAAACTTAACTCGATAACGAGTGTCATCAATTTCTGTTTTATGTCCACCTGCTTCTGTATCTGTGTCATTTATATAGTATCCGGAAATTTCACCATCCCCATTATCAAACACATTCCATCTGAAATCCTGTCCTAAACCAACCCCTCTCATACTTCTAAAGTCAATATGAGTTTCACTCTCTAACCAAGGGGTAATGTTGAAGGTATAAGATGACAGAAGGAATGCACCCCAACGACTGGTATAACCAAGTTTGAATGACCACCCACGAGGTGAATCAAGAGGTGCATAAAATTTAGGCCAATAGAATATAGGCACCTTGCCTAAATACCATTTTGCATTTCGCCCCCTAACGCTTTCACCAGGCACAAAAGTCATATCATTCACACAAACACGGTAGTGCAAATGATCACAGTTATTGGTACAAGTGGTTATCGTTGCATCATCAAAATAAAAATCTCCATTTTCGAGACGCTCCGCATTTCCACTGAAAATTCTAAATGGATCAGCAGACAAAACAAAGTTATCTCCAACGGCAGTCTTATCCTTAAAATTATAGACCAACTCTTCTCCAGCCCAGACATCTGAACCTCGCACAAGTTTTACATTCCCTTGTGCTACTGCATCTCCTGTATCCATATTTAAGGATATATTATCTGCTGTTAAAGTTACTGCCTTAGTTTTTACAATGGCATTTCCAATTGCCCTTGCTGTAGAAGTTGATCCATCATAGCTTACTTTGTCTGCATTAATTTGAACCTCTTCCATAAGCTTGGACAACTCATTCTCGGCAGATATATCTCTTTCAAAAATATCTGCCGCAAAAGAAGCTGTAGAAACTAATGAAAACAATATTATGTATTTTATATATTTCTTAATTATTTTCATGGTTAGAATAATACACTTCATTTGTGTCGTCATCAAGTATAGAATAAAATTCAGCGTGTTTCATCGGCATTGACTTGAATTTAAGCTTTCCGTCAAGTGTCTTAGTCATCTCAATAAGCATCTGTTCATCTTCGGTTCTAAAGCGATCCAAAACTGTGGGATGAATCTCTACTAAAACATTAGTTGGTTTATTATTGCTGTTACATTTGCTAATGACGGCTTTCAACTGTCTCTGTACTTCAACACTAATTCCCAAAGGTGATTTCACTTTACCTCGTCCATTACAATAAGGACAATCAACATACATTGATGAAAGGACACTCTCCTCAACTCTCTGTCTTGTCATTTCCATCAGCCCAAGCTCTGAAATCGGCAGCACATTAGTACGAGCTCTCTCGTGTTTTAAAGCTGTCTTCATGGCTCTATATACAATATTCTGATGATTCTTCTTCTTCATATCAATCAGGTCAATAACCAGTAATCCACCAATATTACGTAATCTCAACTGCCTTGCAATCTCTTCAACTGCCTCAAGGTTAATTTCAAGAATTGCATCTTCCTGAGAACCTGAACCCTTATATTTACCACTATTAATATCGATAGCAACTAAAGCTTCTGTTTCGTCAACAACAATCATCGCACCACACTTCAAGTGTACAACTCGACGCAGAGCCCTCTCTAACTGACGCTCAACTTCATAATAATCAAAAATAGGCAAATCACCTTCATAAAGCCTAACTCTGGACTTGGCTTTTCGTGATAAAAGACCAGTGATTCTCTTAACAACCTCATAGCCTTCCTGAGAGTCTACAACAACACGATCAACGTCATCACTAATCCAGTCTCGTATCATTCGCTCTATAAGATTTGGTTCAGAATGAACACAGGCCGGAGCCTTCTCTGACTTAAGATTCTTCTGAAGGTCTTCCCAAATTACAAGAATTGCTTCCAAATCTTGATTTAGATTCTTCATCTTTATTCCTTCTGCTGCTGTCCGAAAAATCAAACCAACCCCATTAGGAATAACCATTCGATCCATCAATCCTTTCAAGCGCTTACGCTCCCTGATATCACCAATCTTTCGTGAAACACCTCTAAGTTTAGTGCCAGGAAGAAGTACAAGATATCGTCCAGGAATACTTATGCTTGTTGTAACTCTTGGTCCTTTTGTTCCAATTGGTCCTTTGGTAACCTGCACAATAATCTCGGACCCTCTAGGAAATCTCTTTTCAACTTCCTGATTCGTAAATGTCTTATTACGAGAATTTCTGCCTTTGCCTTTTCTTCTATTATTATTCCCATCATCAATTTCTGCCAGAATACTTGACTCTGGGTGCATATCCCAATAATGCAAAAATGCATTTTTGTTCATACCAATATCAACAAAGGCTGCTCTTAAATCATGTTCCAGATTCTGTATTCTACCCTTGAAAATACTACCTACAATACGTTCATCCGTTGAATGTTCAACCTGAAATTCTTCAAGTTTGCCATTCTCCAACACTGCAACGCGTGTCTCCAACTGCTCATCATTTACGATGATTTCTCTCTTCATCTTTTTGTTTAAAAACAAGTTCAACATTTTATTTCCTTATATATATCCGATTCATTAATTGAATCTATCAACTTAAATAGCTGTGTCTTCTCTTACGGGAATGCACATATACACTCTGTACAATCCCAAGTTCAGACATCGAAATCAACATTATTGTTCCACCATAACTCAACAACGGCAAAGGTAACCCTGTAACAGGCATAATACCAACCGTCATTGAAATGTTTATAAAAACATGACAAAACAACAGCGTTGTAAAACCAACGCATAGCAACCTACCAAACCGATCCCAAGTCAAATATGCTATCTGCAAAGAGAGCAGGAAAACACCTGCATATAAACTCAATACTACTATTGAGCCTAAAAATCCCTTCTCTTCAGCAATCACCGAATAGATAAAATCTGTCGGTGCAACTGTTCGCGGCAGGTACCCTAATATATTCTGAGTCCCATTAAGAAAACCCTTGCCAAAAGCGCCCCCGGAACCAACTGCAATCTGCGACTGTCGCTTATTCCAGCCAGTTCCCATCGGATCCTCATCCAAATTTAAAAAAACCATTATACGGTGTTTGTGATACAACCGTAAACCAACTGTGTTTAAAAACTTTTCCTGACCTTGTTCACTTACACCAAGCTTGTCAGGCAGTAATAAAACACTTAAAATTATTAAAACAAATACTATCCCAATGCCAACAATACCAAATATGTACTTTAATGGCAAGTTTGATACAAACATCATTGATAGTGCCACCGGCAGTAAAATCACTGCTGAACTTAAATCCGGTTCAAGCAATATCAAACCAATTGGGAAAAACGCAATCATTAAAACCTTGAAGAACGTCCATCCCTTCTCTATATATGTATGAGGCTGACTTAAGATGCTTGCCATAATAATAATTGTTGACATCTTAGCAATCTCTGAAGGCTGAATCAGAATACCTAACAAAGGAATGCTAAACCAACGCCTAGCTCCTCCAATTCGAACCCCCGCAAATAAAACCAGTAACAAACATAAAATAGATATAATATAAAAAATCCAACTATACTTTCTAAACTTCCGATAATCATTTAGTGCAAAGAACAGATATGATGAAATTCCTGCAACTACCCATATAATCTGCTTCTTGTACAATCCTCTAACCGGCACACTATCACTTATATAACATGAACTATATATAAAAAATATACCCGTTATCAAAATTATTAATATTATTATGCTCAAAGGTAAGCTCATACGCTTCATCTTTGAAATTATCTTTTTTAACCAAGCCATCTTCTCTTAAATTCCATTCATTTGTTGAAGTCCCTCAACAATATATTTAATCTTAGGTGCAACTGTCGTGCCTCCTGATGCACCATCCTCAACCAAAACAACTATTGCATACTTAGGAGCATAAAACGGCACATATGCAACCATCCAGGTGTTCTTCTTGCCCTCAGACTTCTTGCCATACTCAGCTGTTCCTGTTTTTCCTGCCATTCGAACACCATCAACTTTTGCTCTTTTTCCACTACCTGCCGGCGCTTCTATCACTTGATACATACCCTCTCGAATTGGATTGATATCCTCAAACTTCCATGGCATATAAACAACTTCTTCTCCAGGCTTACCCCACTCAAGAGCAATACGAGGCCTATAAACATGTCCGCCATTAGCTAAAGTTG
>Ga0209414_1000441_pt1 | contig 19744 bp, 26 predicted proteins | sample LakVidmifraction_4_FD_181154 | JGI IMG/M metagenome (GOLD analysis project Ga0209414, IMG submission 181154) | Hypersaline microbial communities from Lake Vida, Antarctica - Brine Hole Two &gt;0.2 micron (SPAdes) (version 2) | ecosystem: Environmental > Aquatic > Non-marine Saline and Alkaline >... | reverse complement strand
TAAAAGTTGTCTACAAAAGCAAACAAGAACACAGAATCAAACAATTATGCCAAAATGCAGCATAAACGGAAATTTGTCGTACACCCTATCAAATTTGAAACTCAAACAACCAATCAAATAGCACCTTTCAACTAATCCTTAGGTCGAACTCAGGTTATAAGTTTGATCTTTAGTCTAACTGTGATTTAATAATCAGAATAAGAGGTCGGATATAAAAAGGTAATGTCTGCATGAGATACATTGTTCTGGTATTCTGGTAAGGAAGATAATTTTTTCCAGACCGGAGATTTTTCAAAAGTATCCCAGTGAGCATCTCTGCTTTCTTTATTGTCAAAAGTGGTCATATACATCAAATTGGGCATATGGCTTCCGGAGATTACACGAGAATAAAATACAGCATTGAAACCTAAATCTTTAAAAAGTTTTACTTCCCCGCCTTTATTAAACATGTTAACTTTATTCTTATGCAATGCCTCTGTAGGTGATTCATAGCTACGAAGTTCGTATACTCTGTCTTTTCGTGGCCCGGTTAAGGGAGGTGCCTTAATTATTGGCATTTCATCAAAAGCCATAAGAAGAATAGATTCCAAACGCTTGTACGGCGCATGGTCATAAGAAGCTTCCAAATACGCTTTTCCATCTGACTTATATGTGGGATCATGAGATAGTTTTTCGTCTAAAGTATAGGCTTCATCTAAAGAGGTCATCGGCACCAGTACATAGGTATGCATAAGGGTGTCCTTGGTTTGATCCTTCGGTTTAAAAACACCCACAGGAGAAATGGCCAACCTCTTTAGTGCCGGCAAATAGGCATCTTTTAAATAGGCATCAATTTGTTGTTCATTCTCCAGTGAGGAATAAGAATATATTTTAAGGTTGTAAAATTGGTTTTTCTTCTTTTGAGCAAATAGTGAAGGGCTCATGAGTAAAATACATACAGTAGTAAATAAAATTTTATAAAATGGGCGAATTTTCATGTTTAATTGGTTTTAATTATATTTCAAACTTACTTAAATTTGGGGATATTTCCTATGATTTAAAAAATTTATTGTTTTAAGACCCAGACCTCTTAAAGCACTCTGCTAATTTATTTACTCCTTTAATTTCAGATAATTTTATTAAAACAACTTCTTTAGATGGTGGCGTAAAACTCGGTTTCGTAATTGTTAAAGGAGGAAGTGGTATAGGATGTACGAATCCTATATCTTGTAAAAAGTAATCAAACACACGTTTACGTTCATCTTGATTGAGTGCTGCTTGTTTATTCGTTATTAATTCAACCATTAGTTTACTCCAACTCCCTAGCGGATTGGTCCAATCCTATAAAAAATCTATTAATCCTCGTTGTGTATTTGTTGTAGACATAAACTTAATAAAGGGTCTTATTAAGATACTAACCACTATTAAAACAAATTATTATGAATGCAAATCTGAAAAATTCGGTAAAAACAGAGCTTGGCACTGCTAATAAAGATGAAGTCTTTAATCGAATCTATAAGAAATATTTCAGGTCTGTAGAGCTATTCGTTGTTTCCAACAGCGGCACCACGACAGATGCTCAAGATTTATTTCAGGATGTTATGCTAGTGCTGAATGAAAAACTTCAAAGAGAAGATTTTGTTCTTACTGCCAAGCTTAAAACGTACATTATGGCGATCGCTAGAAACCTTTGGTTAAAAACTCTTAGAGATTCAGGTTATCGGGAAAGTTTTGACCCTAAACACGAGAAAAATCTTTTTGATGAAATTCAACTTTCTATAGAAAAAGAGAATAGTTATACTCATCAATTAAAGAAAATCTTTGTAAAGATGACCAATCATTGCCAGAAACTTCTAGATAGTATCTATTATAAAATGAAATCTATTCTCGAGATCCAGAAAGAATATGGCTATTCTTCCAGACATAATGCCCAAAATCAGAAACATAAGTGTATTAAACAATTAAAGAATCTTAAGGAACAATCATAATTTTTTTCTTTTTTAAGGTGATATTTTTTTAAATCGGGTATAAAGATATAGACGCATAAATTGCTATATCATGAAAACTCCTGCCTTCCCTATTAAATTCGATTTTCGGCTTGAATTCCTACTGGATTTCTTAAAATATCGATTTGAGCGTATATTCAAAACTAATTATTCTATTTCCCGCAATATTTCCGAAGTACATTCCCCTAATTTAACATTCACTTTTTACCCCAAATGTTGTTGCTAATTCTCCCAATTTTTGGTTTGATAACTTCAATAAAAAGCTTGAATTAACACATTCAAGCCAAATCAATCATAAGAATTCTTCACCGCTAAACCACTTTCAATTTAAAAATGAATTAAAAGTGCCTGGGTTCACTATGCAGTTGGCTCAACGTAACCTGCTCTATCTAAGCCATACAGTTATGAATATTGTTTAACCTTTAATACTATAAATTATGAAAAAGCTATTTTTCGCAGTACTTGTTATAATGCTTTCAACTACTGCAAAAGCACAGGAGATTACTGAACTGGGGGAAACTTTAATCACCACCCCATTACCAGAGAAAATTTTAAGCGGAGCTACTGAATTTTCTTTTGTTATACATGAAACATATAACTCGGAGTTTATTGAAAATCCATCGCATTTATGAAAGCTAATTTCAACATTCAGGATTTTATTTCCATCTATAAAGATAAGAATTATGATACCTACATGATTACTTTTAAAAGTTCCAGAGGTCAACTTGATGTTGATTTTGATTTCGATAAACATGGTAAACTTAAAAAGAGCCGACAATATTTTTATGACGTAAGATTACCTGGAGAAATAATTAAAACTCTAAAAAAAGATCACTCCGGCTGGACTATGCTGAAAAACAAATATTTTTCTAGAGAAAAGGGAGGGTTAACTGAAAAATTACATTACAAGGTGAAACTGACTGATGGTAACAAAGTTCGCCGCGTTAAACTCGAACCAAACCTTTCTGGAGAAATAAGCCTGGTACAAAACTGAAAGCCCAGCCTCTTTAAATATAATAATTGAGCAAAAATAATACGGTTCTGCGGGTGATTTTTTCACCACTACGGTATTAACTAGTATAAACAGATAAATTTTTAAAAATGAAAACAACAATTAAAACAGTAGTAGCAACATTTGCATTTCTAATTACCGGAAGTCTATCCTTAATGGCACAGGATGCAAATCAATGGATGTTAGATAAAGATCATACCTCGGTTAATTTTGACATTTCTCACTTTTTCTCTACCGTAAACGGAAGTTTTGAAGAATTTGACGGGACTTTTTATTTTGATCCTGATAATCTAGATAGAAGTAAATTTACCTTTACTATTCTGGTTAATAGTATCTATACTAATAATGAGAAAAGGGATAATCACTTAAAGTCAGATGATTTCTTTAACGCATCAAAATATCCTAACATCAAGTTTGAATCTGCTGGTTTTGAAAAGAAATCAGGGAAAAATTATGTGGTAAATGGAAACCTTACCATAAAGGATATCACAAAAAAAGTAAGCATTCCTTTTGAATATAAAGGAGAAATGAACCACCCAATGATGGAAGGAACAAAAATTCTGGGACTCCAGTTCAATACCGAAATAGACCGCACCTATTTTAAAGTAGGCGTGGGCGATTGGGCTTCAGATATGGTAGTTGGAGATACTGCCGATGTGACCATTAATATGGAGCTAAACCGAAAAGAATAAACTACCCCGACTTAAACTAAGTACACTTTTGTTGGTTACCTATTCATTGTAAGAAAAAGTGTCGGGAATCATTTCCCGGCACTTTATTGTTAAAGGCAGGCCAAAAAACATTCTATATAGAATGTTTTTGATTAGTTTTGCAGTATGGAACAGGAATTAAAAACAGAAACCACCAGAAAATTGATTCTGGAAAAGGCTTTTCAGCGTTTTTATAAGCACGGATTTAAATCCAGCAGTGTCAATGAGATTATGAAAGCTACCGGCTTATCTAAAGGGGCATTCTATCATAATTTTAAAAATAAAGATGAACTGGGAGTACTAGTGGTGAAAGCAGAATTACATAGCAGAATTTATAAAGCGATGATTTCTCCTCTATATGCTGAAGGCGAAGCCAAAACAATTCTGAAAACTACGTTTTTGAATAAATTCCAGGCTTTTACCAGTGATGAAAAACTGATGGGGTGCCCGGTAAATAATTTAATAAATGAAATTGGCGGTTCACAGAATTTGTTGAACGAAGCTTTAAAAGAACTTATAGATACCTGGGTAAAAGCTGTAGTTGAGATCATTGAAAAGGGACATAAAGACGGTTCCATAAAACGGGAAACAAATCCAAAACAGGCGGCCATTTATCTGGTGAGTTCTTTTGAAGGCATGCGCGGTATTCGCAAGCTTTATACAGACGATATTAACTGGAATGCTTATAGGGCGGCGCTGGAAAATTATATAGACCAACTTTAAAAAAGTATGAGTAATTCAAGAAGAAATTTTATTAAAAAAACCGGATTGGCGGGGATGGCAGGACTCTCATTTTCTGCTGCCGGAATGGCCAATCTAAAGACAAATCCAATGGAAAACTTAAAAAATGAGCGCCCAAAGATCTTATTTTTCGATGTGAATGAAACGTTACTTGACCTCACTAAAATGAAAGAAAGCGTTGGAAAAGCTTTGAATGGAAAAGAAGAGTTGCTTCCCTTATGGTTTACCACCATGCTTCAGTATTCTTTAGTGGAAACTGTTGGGAATCAATATAAAGATTTTGGAGAAATTGGCGCCGCCAGCTTGGTAATGGTAGCTGCCAATAATGATATTCAGTTGAGTTTGGAAGAGGCCAAAGAGGCAATATCTCCTATCACTTCCCTTCCGCCCCACCCTGAAGTTAAGGACGCCTTGCGGAAATTGAAGGAAGATGGATACCGGCTTGTATCACTCACCAATTCATCTAATGCCGCAGTTGAAAAACAATTTACCAATGCCGGATTATTGGATTTCTTTGAGGAGCGCCTAAGCATTGAAGATATAGGCAAATACAAACCCCACATTGATACTTACAACTGGGCTGCCAGAAAAATGGGTATAAAACCTGAGGAAGCTATGCTTGTTGCAGCGCACGGATGGGATGTAGCCGGGGCACTTTGGGCCGGTTGGCGTGCTGCTTTTATAAGCAGGCCCGGTCAACAACGATATCCCCTGGCACCCGAAACCGAAATTACCGCTCCAGATTTAAAAATAATTTCAGAAAAACTTATCGCCCTGGAGAAATAGAACCGGCAAATTATTCAATTTAAAAACTAAAATTATGTTCAAAAGTATCAAAATAGGCATTTTCTCATTAGTGGCTTTAGTCCTTTTTTCAGCCTGTAACTTCGGTAATTCCAAATCGTCTGAAAAAAAGGAAGAAACAACGAAGCTGGTAAAAGACGATGAAAGCAACACTAAAAGAAAAGCCCCGCAATTTGCAGTCACCACAATTGACGGTCAAAAAATAAGTCTGGAGCAATCCCTGGCAGAAAATAAACCTATGATGATCTATTTCACCGCTTCCTGGTGTCCAATGTGCGCAAAAAACTGGCCCGCAATTTCTGAAGTTTATCCTGACTATAAGGACGAAGTAAATTTTGTAGCCATTAGCATAGATCCTACAGATGATAAGGAGGTGATGACGAAACTGGCAGAAGAAAAGAATCTCGAATTCCCATTGGTAAAAGGCACACCACAGGTAATGATAGATTTTGGGGTAGATAGCCAGGCAACTACTGTGGGAGTGAATGACGAAGGTCATGTGGAATTTCAGAAAAACAAAGCAGTGCTTACAGCCAATGAGTACCGCGATCTTTTTGAGCAATTATTAAACTAAATGGATTTTATAGGATTTTCATTTTTCCAGGGGGTATTGGCGTTTTTAGCTCCGTGTGCCGTGGCTTTATTGCCCGGTTACATTCTCGCCTTTATTTCCAGAAACCCCGATAGTGCATCTAATATTTCAGCACGTTTAGCCAGGGGGTTTAAACTGGCATCGCTAAGCATACTGGGAATTTTAATTATTTATACTGTGGCCGGTGTAATGATTGTTCTGGCCGGGCAGGTTTTAAAAGATTATATGAAATGGATTACCATTGGAATGGGAGCCACTTTAATCGTTCTTGGAATCCTTATGGCGCTGGGAAAGAGCATTTCATTTTCTTTTAATATTCAAAATTCCAATCCTAAAACAGAAGCTATCGAAGCCTTTATTTTCGGAATTGGTTACGCCATTGGAGCCCTGGGATGTCTTTTCCCATTGTTTTTAATTGTAGCGACCCAGGCGATGGCCGCAGAAACAGTTTGGGAAGGAAGTTCCTATATCCTGGCCTATTTTGCCGGGATTAGCGGAATGATGATAATCACCATTCTCCTGGCCATTTTCGCCAAAGATTTCCTCCTAAAAAATTTGAGGAAAATACTTCCTTATATGGAAAAAATCACTGCTGTACTGCTCATCATAGCAGGAATATATGTGATTTATTATCAAATGGCGCTCTTTGTTTTTTAACAGCGAAGCTGAAGAAGCGCGCCTATTTATTTAATGTTTAACTTTAAAATTTAAAATTATGTCAAATCAAACGTACAAAATCGGTTTAAATCCGGTGGAATTAGAAGATGCTAATAAGGAACAAAAAGAGATCCTTGAAAATGCTAAAAAGGCAAATGGGATGATCCCTAATATGTATAAAAACATGGTAAATTTACCTGTCTTGCAAAACGCTTATGACTGTGGCTATAATGATTTTAGAAAAGAAAGCGGATTCACATCTGCAGAGCAAGAAGTAGTGTTGCTAACTATTAGCATCGAAAATTCCTGCGGGTATTGCACCGCTGCCCATAGCTATTTAGCTGAAAATGTTTCAAAAACTCCAAAAGATGTTATTGAAGCCATTAGAGAGGGAAAAGAAATAGAAGATAATAAATTAAGCGCGCTACACGAGTTTACTAAAGTAATGAATAAAAGCAGGGGAAACCCAACTCCAGACCAGGCCAAAAAATTCCTGGATGCTGGATATTCTGAAAAACAGATCCTTGCTATTATCCTGGCGCAGGCAGTAAAAACCATAAGCAATTATTCCAATCATATTTTCCATACCGAAGTTGACGAAGCTTTTGCAGGAAGTAAGTTGGAATAGGGGTAGAGTTTATAAGAGGAAAAGTCAGGAATAGGCTTTTCCTCTTTTTTTTGCTGAACCATAAACCAAACTTTTAAATTATAAGAATACTTTGCATACAGGAAACTGTGTCACCAGTAGTAATGCTTTTAGGAGCCACTAAGGGTTTACAGTATAGAATCACCTGAAATGATTGTTTCCACTATGGGTGCAAGAATTATGGTAGGCCGGATTATACATTTAAATAAGTATATTTTTTTCTAACTTATATTTACTTATAATTTAAAGGTAAGTTCATATTATTTTTCAGGAGACCTCGTAGTAAATTCCGAAAATGAAAGAAATACAGATAAAAAAATATATTATATACTTTTTCGGTGTAGCTATACTATTGTTTATTTTGAATAAGCTATATGTAGGACCCTGGATTTTAGAAAATGAATTGTCAGGATTTGCATTGATACTTACCAATTCAATTCCTAATTTTTTCGAAGCAATAATAGTGTCTCTTATCTTGACAGGAATTTTTCTACAAATACGGCTATTTTATTTGAGTAAAACGAGAACTATAAAAGATATATACATTTATATTCTCTCATTTTTTCTTGCTTCAATTTATGTGATCTCTCAAGAACTAAAATTTCACAATTTAGGTGGAAACAACATATATGACCCTTACGACTTAGTAGCTTCAATTATAGGGTTGATGCTAACTTTTGGAGTAATTCAGTTATTTGGATTTATTAACAAATCAGAAACCGAGATTAGGGATAAAGATTAAAGAATAAATTTTGAACAACATTTATAATTATAGTGTAAAACGTTTTAATCATAAGTTGGTAAGCCCTTTATGGAGATGCATATAACCTGAAATTCCTGAATTATGAAACCAATTCTTTTTTTATTTATAGTGCTTACAGTCTTTAATTTGCCTTATGCAAAATCTCAAACGAAAAATAGTTTTGATCTAAGTAATTCCAGTATTCCGGTAGAGGAAATAAAAAGCGGAGGTCCTCCTAAAGATGGTATTCCGGCAATAGACAACCCCAAATTTTTGAAGGCATCTGAAACTTCTTTAAAGAAGCAAGCTAGAATTTTAGGAGTATATGAAAATGGAATTGCAAAAGCATATCCAATAGCAATATTAAATTATCACGAGATCGTTAACGATCACTTTGGAGAGCAAACCGTAGTGATAACCTATTGCCCTTTATGTGGCAGCGGTATTGCTTTTGATGCACAAATTAACGAGGAAGTTTTAACCTTCGGTGTTTCAGGATTATTATATAATAGCGATGTTTTATTGTATGACAGGCAAACAGAATCGCTTTGGTCACAACTAAAATATGAAGCTGTAACCGGCGAGTTAAAAGGCGAAATCCTGAAGATTCTAAATACGGCAAATACCACCTGGAAAGCCTGGAAGGACAAACATCCCACTACCCTGGTTTTATCTGAAGATACCGGTTTTAACAGGGATTACTCCAGAGATCCATATCCTAATTATGAACAAAATCAACAATTATATTTTCCTGTAAGCAATGTAAATGATCTCTTTGAACCAAAAGAAAGAGTGATAGGTTTAGAAATAAACGGGAAATCCAAGGCCTACCCTTTTTCAGAATTAAAGAAATTAAAAGGAAAAGTGCTGGAAGACAGCTTTGAAGGGCAAGAGTTGAAAATTACATATAACTCACAAGCCCAAAGCGCGGAAATTTTAGATGAGAATGGGAAGCAAATTCCGGCCGTAACTAATTTCTGGTTCGCCTGGTTTGCTTTTAACCCCGAGACCGAAGTTTATGAATATAAAAAATGATTAAAAAACGGTCTGCAAAATTGTTTTGAGACCGTCTCTTAGTTTTTTGCTGGAACTTATATTACACTCAACAGCAGGAATTATTTTGCTGGATTGAAGGGCAGTCCACGCTACCATAACTACAATACACACAACAATCCCCTTCTTTGGGCCTGAATACTTTTTTACAGTTTTCACACTGATAAAAAAACTGGCAGGATTCTGTGGGCATTTCTTCAATACTTTTATGTCCGCATTCGGGACAGGTAATTTCCGACTTTATTTCAATTTCTTTCATTAGATTATTTTTAGATTTTTAAACCATATAAACAATGTCTGAACTCACCGATGGATAAGTTAAGATCATCGTTTTGATATCCAGAGCTGTAAAGCCTGTTTTTATCGCCATTGCGAATAGGTTGATGACTTCTTCAGAATGTGGTCCTATTAAATGTGCTCCTAAAATTTTACCGTTTTTATTATCTACCAAAGTCTTAAACGCATAGGTTTTTTCATTGATGCGTTTGGCAGTAAACCACTTGGGAACGCTATTTTTCTTTACTGAAAAATTTAGTCCATTAGCTTCCGCCTGTTTTTCTGTTAATCCTACGGAAGCCATTGTAGGAAGCGTAAAAACTACCGTAGGAATAGCCGTGTAATCTGCTTTTTTTGAATTTCCCTTAAGGATATTCGAAGCTACGGTATGTCCTTCCATCACGGCCACGGGAGTAAGCGGAGTCCCATCGGTATCGGCGGCATCACCGGCGGCGTAAATTCGTGGATTACTTTTACTTTGAAGGAATTCATTTACTTCAATTCCCCGCTTCCCGAAGTCAATATTGGCTTTTTCCAAATCCAGGTCAAAAATGGCGGGAGGCCTTCCGGCAGAATTGATCACCTGTGCTGCTTCCCATTTTTGTTCCTTATTTTCAGATTTTCCTGTGACGCTGAGGCCTTTGTCTGTTTTTTCAATGCCTGTTACTTCTGTATCAAGTATTAATTCAATATCAAGCTGTTTGGTGGCCTCCATCAACTGCTCCACAATAAAAGGATCAAAATTTTCCAGGGGACGGCTTCCGCGGTGAATAATAGTGACCTTGCTGCCATAGCGTGCAGCCATATGGGCAAATTCAAAGGCAATATAGCCGCCGCCAATAAATAGCAATGATTTTGGAAGCTGCTCAAAGTTTAAGAAATCGCTACTCGTTAAGGCTAAATCGACGCCGGGTATTTTTAGTTTACGGGGTTTAGCGCCGGTGGCAATCACAATTTTATCGGCTTCAATGGTTTCATTGCCAATTTTTAACCGGTTTTCTGAAATAAATTTTGCCGATTGATGGAAGGTATCTACCCCGTTTTTATCGTAGCCCTTCTCAATATTAGGAGGCATACTGTCCACAAATTCCTGTTTAAATTCTTTGGCTTTTTCCCAATTTATATCAGGTAGGTTGGTGATTTCCTTTTCAGAAAGGTTTTTAGACAAATGAAGCGCTTCGGTAGGGCCAAGGAGTATTTTTTTGGGGTCACATCCGCGCAAAGCGCAGGTTCCACCATAGGGCAATTCATCGGTAACACCAACTTTAAGCCCCTTGCTGGCGCATTTGTTAGCTACATTCATTCCGGCCATTCCCGAGCCTATCACAAAAACATCATATTTTTTCATTTCCATAAAATTTATATCCCTCTATGGGTTTTGATAAACATTTATTTAATTAAATTCTTAAATACAAAAAGTAAAAAAATACTATTTCCTGCCAACCACTTTGTAACCTGTAGCGTTGATGGCATCTTCAATCTGTTTCAAACTCACTTTCGACTGGTCAAATTCTACTTTGGCGGTAGCTTCTTCGTGATTGGCATCAACCGAAACAATTCCTGGCAATTTGTTCACATCTGTCTTAACGTGGGCTTCGCATCCCCTGCAAGTCATCCCTTTTACCTTAAAGCTTACGCTTTGAATATTTGATGCATTCACAACTACAATTTCCTTTTTATCATAAGAAGAAAAGAAAATATAGGAATAATAGGGAAAGGCAATAGATACCACTGCAAAAAGACTTACCCCCACCAAAAAGCCCTTGGTTTGATACCATTTAGACCTGGCATCTAAGGCACAGCAGGCATCCGATTTTTGACGTTGATAATAATTATACCAGGCGTACCCTATAGCGATTACCGCAATACCAATTAAATAAGGTCTAAAGGCTTCAAGCCAGGATAAACTGCCCGCAATACCACCAACACCTGCTACCGCTGCAATTACCGGAGGAATACAACAGGAAGAGGCAGCCAATGCAGCAAATATACCGGAAGCAGCGGCACCTTTGCCACTGTTCTCCTTTCTTTTACTTTCCGCGTTTGGATCTTGAAAACTCATACTAATTCTTTTTTTGAATGATCAAGAATGTGTTTAAAAAAGGGCCGAAGTAAAGTCAGTTGCTCTTGTTTCAATGAATAAAAAATGGTTTGTCCTTCTCTTCTACCTTCTATAATTCCGCCGTCTTTTAATTTTCTAAGATGCTGGGAAATAGCCGGAATGCTCATCCCTAAAATATCCGACAAGTCACAAGGGCAAAGTTCATTTTCTTCTTCTAAAAGAAATAATATTTTCAACCTTACTTCATTTCCCGCAAGGGCTAAAAGGCCGCTGAGTTGCTTAAAAGCTTTCCCGTTGGTTTCAATTATTTCCCGGCAATTTTCTATCTGTACCTTATCTGCGAATTGCCTTATACAGGATTGATTATTATCCATTCTCTTGTTTTTTAATTACTGACAAAGCAAAGGTAACAATAATTTTATTATTTAAGCAAATGCTTAAATATTAGAAAATCTACCATCCTACATAATCCGGAACCTCAATACCCTGTTTGCGTAGGTATATTACTAATTGACCTCTATGATGGGTCATATGATCACGAAGCAGATAAAAAATGTTTTTCTTAGAGATTGATACATTGTTAAACTTAATCTTCTTTGATACTTCATCAGGCTCCATACTTTCTAGTAGCACTTCCACATAGCTGAAAGCCGTTTTTAAAATTTCAATAACTTCTTCTTTACCAAGACTATTTATATTTTCTCTATCGTAAAACGTCCTTTTTTCTTCTGAAATTAACTGAGTCAAAAAAGATATATTAGTAACAATATGTAATTGTTGCTCTTTAAAACTCATACCTTCACTATAGACTTTAGAGTCATATTGATTTTGTGGCATTGCCTCTGCCACAGCCATAGTATATTGTGCTGCACGTTCCCATACCTTTGGATATTCATTTTTAAAATAAGATTGGGAGTTTGCTTCATTTGCACTAATGAAGAAATAGATTAAAACCAATAAAAACAATCTTTTCATTCTTTAATTCTTTGTTATTTATGAGTAAAACAAACTTTAAATGCGCAAAACACAAATTTTATAACACCCATAAATCTTGCTTAGCCCATGTAAAGATTGAAGAGAGGAAATTGACGACTAATTCATTTTATATATCTATAACATAGATTGCCAAAATACCACCTGCTATGGAAAAGACCATTATTAGCAGTGTAATTAAAATTTCGTCTTTTGTACAACTCTTCGCAAAATCATCACATTTTCCAATGAGTTTATCGTAAAAATCCATTAAATACGTTTTCATATTTATTCGATTAAACTATAATAAAACAAACGATACACGTACTGTAAAAATTTAATTCAGCAGCTTTTATTTCGCTGATTTTAAATGAATCAGGGACTTATTCATTTTTCCTATTAAGTGGTTCTAAAGACTCTAACATAGTGGGGATTAATTCACTTACCGTTGGGTGAATATGTACCGCATCGCGCATAATTGTAAATTTTTGCCCTGCATACATTTGGTCTATTACCGTATGTATGTATTCATCTGCTCCTGTTCCTAAAAAAGTAGCTCCCAGTATCTTTTCGGTTTCCTCTTCAATATAAATTTTAAGCATCCCCCGGGTTTCTCCCATCTCTTTTGCCCTTGCAATTTTTTTCATCGGTCTTGAGGCTACTTTGGCTTTTATGCCGGCTTTTTGTATATCAGAAGTATTCATTCCTACCCTGGCAAGAGGAGGATCTATAAATGCAGCGTAGCAGGTAAACCGGTCTGAAAGTTTACGTTTTTCATCTTCAAATAAATGAGAGTTAACAATTTGAAAGTCATTGTAAGCCGTATGAGTAAAAGCACCTTCCCCATTGCAATCACCCAGTGCCCACATATTTGGAGCGCTGGTCTGTAACTCATCATTTACCCAAATGTAGCCTCTATCGTCTAAACTTACAATAGTATTTTCAAGACCTAAGTCGGCCGTATTTGGTAAGCGTCCTGCAGCCAACAATATATGAGAACCCTGAATATTCACCTTTTCGTTTTCACAGTTGACCGAAACTTCAATTTTGTTTTCTTTATTTTTTGCGCTAATACATTCAGAATTTAAACGAATATCAATGCCTTCATCTTTTAATATTTCTTCAATAGCTTTTCCAAATTCAGGGTCTTCCTTTTTTAAAAGCTGCTTTCCCTTATCCAGTATGGTTACTTTACTCCCAAATCGGCGAAACATTTGCCCAAACTCCAAACCTATATATCCACCACCAACGATGATGAGATGTTCAGGAATTTCTTCTAATTCCAGGATACTTGCATTGGTGAGATACTCCACTTCACTAAACCCATCTGGAATTCTGGGTCTGCCCCCTACATTGATATAAAATTTATCAGCTTCGTAGGTTGTTCCTTCCACCGATACTATATTACTATTTACGAAGCTTGCTCTCCCTCGAATAAGTTGAATATTATCATTATCCTCAAGCATCTTTTCCAGGCCATTCCGCGAGTCGGAGATTATTTTATCCTTCCGCTCCTTTATGGTTTTCAGGTTTACCTGAATATTTCCATTTACTTCAATTCCCAGATCTGTACTGTTTTTGGCTATAAATGCCCTTCTTGCACTGGCTACATAAGCTTTTGTTGGGGTACAGCCCACGTTTACACAAGTGCCGCCCAAATGCCCTTTTTCTATAATGGCAACTTTCCATCCGTTTGCAGCCATACTCGTTGCAAGGGAAGGTCCGGCCTGGCCTGTTCCAATAATTATCGCATCAAATTTCATATTGCCTGTTTTAATACTTATAATTTTTTCCTTTATCACTTTCTAATGCTACGCCTAAACTTAAAACCATTCTATTCACAAAATTGAAATAGGAAACTACCAGGACAGCATCTAAAATAGCCTTATCGCTAAAACCCGTTTCCTTTAATTGAAGGATTAAATTGTCATAGTTTGTTGTATTGTCATTTTTGGTGAGGCTTTTAGAAAAAACACATAAAGCCAATTCTTCAGCAGGAAGTTCTAGTTTTAGAAAATCTTCCTTTAAGTCTTCAAGTTTATTTTCATCTTTCCAGTATTTGTTAAGAGCACTTGCGTGATGCGCTATACAATAGTTACAGTTATTGGTTCCAGAAACCACCACAGCCATCATTTCCCTTTGGGCCCTGGAAAGCTCAGATTTGGAATACATAATCTCCATATACAAATCCATATGTTTCACGATACTTTCTGGACGCAGGCTTTGTATCTTATGAACTTCAGCTATTTGCCCGCGTTGTTGTTCCAGCCGGGTGTAAATTTCTTTAAGGCTCCCCTCGGCCTCCTTAGGTTGAATTACTTTTATTCTACTCATATTTTATCAAGTAATTGAAAAAAAATGCGACCACTATCGATACTCAGGATTTTCAAAATTCCATCGGGTCCCGTCATCCCATTCCTCCCTGGAATTTCCATAGGAAGGATAGCCACCGTTCTCCTTTAACATTTTCGCTAGGTGTAACAGATTATAGGTCATAAAAGTGGTATTTCTGTTGGTGAAATCTGAAGCATAACCAACCGGCGGGTCAATTTTGTGCCCATTCCATTTGGTATCACCATAACTGGGACCAGGGCCTACTTCCCCAATCCAACCGGCATCGGCTTGGGGCGGAATGCTGTACCCTAGATGTTGAAGAGCATAAAGCATTCCCATAGCACAATGCTTTACACCATCTTCATTTCCGGTGATTATGCAACCACCAACTTTTCCGTAATATACATATTGTCCTTTATCGTTCTGGTAACCGCTCATGGCATATAAACGCTCTATCAATTTCGAAGCAACCGAAGAACGTTCCCCTAACCAAATAGGAGTGCCTATTACCAGAATATCAGCGGCGTTTATTTTCTCATAGAGTTTTGGCCAGTTGTCTTTTTGTTCCCCTTCTTTGGTCATATCGGGTTGGACTCCTACCGGTACTTCAAAATCTGCTAAACGCATGATTTCTACCTTTACGCCCTCAGATTCCATAATTTTAACTGAAACATCCATTAAATCACGCGTGTGACTTTTTGCGGGAGATTTTTTTAAAGTGCAGTTTACATAGACGGCTTTTAAGCCAGCGAAGTTATTTTTCATAATTGGTTGGTATAATTATTTTTTATTAGGTCGAAGCAAATCAACAATCATTACACTTTATGAAAATATTTAAACAATTTATTGAGTTTTTCTCAATTTAGTCGCACTTGAAGTACGAAAATAACTTTTTCAAAGTAAAACACAGCAATTAGCCTAATTAGGATCATTTAAAAAGGCTTCCATATCTCCACAAGAAATAATTATGATTACTTTTTTAGAGATTCATAGGCTGAAGTAAAAATCACAAACCCAAAACCTATAAACAGCATCAGGTGGAAAATGGCCAGGCTAAAATCGTTCAGCATAAAAGCGCTGTAGAGCCCGAAACCAAAGTATAGCCATAAAGCGAATTCTACCGCCAGGCTAAATGAGAATTTTTGTTGAATATAAATATTGTTTTTCCAGGAATCTTTCAGGGAATCTACATTGAATTTTGGCGTTCTTATAAACGCCGATTTTTTCCCAGAATGCCCTTCCAACACCGCGAGCGAATTATGAACCGAAAAACCCATCGCCACCGAAAAAAACGTAAAAAACAGTCCTATAAAATTCAGAAAATTTTTAAAACTTTTCCCGTGAATCTTAGCATAAGCGGCATAGTAACAAGAAAAGAAAATAAGGGTACTTATTAAAAAGAAGACCACCAAATTAAAATACCAGCCAAACTGCGGATTGTTGTTTTTAATAAACAACACCGGCACGCTTAAAAGCGCAAGAACCAGTATAACTAAAAACATACTGGAATTTAGAAGGTGAAAAAACGCGTGGAATTTGGTGCTAAAAGGGACAGACTTGTCTTTTGCCAGTTTTTTAAAATTCTTTTTAAAGTTTTCCGCAGCACCTTTATTCCATCGAAATTGTTGCGAACGGGCAGCGCTTATGGCCACCGGTAACTCGGCCGGGGTTTCTACATCTTCCAGGTATTTGAATTTCCATTTTTTGAGTTGTGCGCGGTAGCTTAAGTCCAGGTCTTCGGTTAAGGTGTCTCCGCTCCAGTTTCCCGCATCCAAAATGCATTCTTTTCGCCATATTCCAGCCGTGCCATTAAAGTTGATAAAATGCCTGCCAAAGTTCCTTCCGGTTTGTTCGAGGATAAAATGAAAATCCAGTGCAAAGGCCTGAATTTTTGTGAGCAGGGAATAATCCCGGTTAATATGCCCCCATCTGGTTTGTACCACGCCAATTTCAGGGTTTTTAAAATAAGGCACCGTTTGAAATAGCCAATCTGTTTTTGGTAAAAAATCTGAATCGAAAATGGCGATAAACTCACCTTTAGCGATTTTTAAGCCTTCTTTTAACGTCCCGGCCTTAAAGCCGCTGCGATTTTTTCGGGTAATATGTTTTATGTCAAGACCATCTTGCTGAAGTTCTTTTACCAGCGAAGTGATCTTTTCCACTGATTCATCGGTGGAATCGTCCAATACCTGGATTTCTAGTTTTTCCCTCGGATAATCAATTTTCGCAATGTTTTTAAGTAAGCGTTCTACGACATAAAGTTCGTTGTAGAGGGGGAGTTGAATGGTGACTACAGGAATTTCCGCAGGATTCTTCACGTCAAATTTTTCCGAAGCATCCACCTTTTTTTTTGCTTTCAGATAATTCAATAATAACTGCAGCTGCGAAATACTGTAGAAGAAAATAAGCAGCAGGGCAAGCGTGTATATAATGATCATGGCTAAATCCATTACTTGAAACTGTATTTAAAGATCCAACCCAGGATTTTAATTCCTGCAAAGATAGCACCTTTCAAGGTCCCCGAAACTTTTGAGGTGCCAATCCTGTTTTTGTAATGTACGGGAACCTCGGTGTAGGAAAATCCTTTTTTTAAGGCTTTTAATTGCATTTCTACCGTCCACCCGTAGGTTTTGTCCTGCATTTCGAGTTCCAGTAATTTATCGTATTTAATCGCCCTAAACGGCCCAAGATCAGAGAACTTTGCATTGAAGAATAACTTCATTAAGGAAGTAGCCAGCCAGTTACCAAAAATCTGTGGAAACGTCATCGCGCCTTTTTCCCGCCATTTTTTAACCCTTGCGCCAATTACCAGGTCTTTATTTTCTTCAATAATCGGGGCGGTAATTTTCGTTAATTCTGAAGGGAAATCGCTATAGTCACCATCGAGAAAAACAATGATATCAGGTTTTGTCCTGAGCTTGTCGAAGGGCTGTTTTGAAATATAATCGATTCCCTTTAAGCAGGCATAGCCATAACCTTTACGGTTTTCCAGGAGCACCGTTGCGCCGGCTTTTTGGGCGTTTGCTTCGGTAGCATCAGTAGAATTGTTGCTTACCACAATTATTTCCTGAACAGTTTCAGGAATTTCTGCAATCACATTAGCTATGGATTCTTCTTCGTTATAAGCCGGAATAATAACCTTTATCCCTCCAGAGGGTTTAATTCCTTGAGGCTTTTCTTCATTAAAGGAATAATTTTTTGATTCATATTTTGTTGACTTCCCCTCAGGTTCTTGGTTTTTTATCGGCATTACTTCGATTTCTGGTTTACTAAATCCATTAAATCAACATCATTTCCCAATAGCACTTCTTCAGAATTTATGCGTCCGTCCATATCGTCATTTTCAAGTTTTAGCACCCCACGTGGGCAAACTGCCGAGCAAATTCCGCAACCAACACAGCTGGAACGCACAATATTTTCGCCTTTTTGGGCGTAGGCGCGTACATCAATTCCCATTTCGCAGTAGGTAGAACAATTTCCACAAGAAATACACTGGCCGCCGTTTGTGGTAATTCTAAACCTGGAAAAAAGGCGTTGCTGCATTCCTAAAATCGCGGCCATTGGGCAACCATAGCGACACCAAACCCTGTTTCCAAAAATTGGGTAAAAACCTACCCCGATCACTCCAGAAAACGCGGCACCAATCAAAAAGCCGTACCATTCCCGAAGTTGGTAACCGCCAAAGAAGAAAATATTCCCATTTCCGCTGAAATAATTGATGCTGATAATTGCCAGGATCACTACCAAATAACCTATTGCACCATATTTTGCGTCTTTTGCCAACTCCTTTCGTTTAAAGATCATAATCACGGCGAAAAGCAAGGTTAGAAATGCGGCTGTGCCCCAGAGGAAAACATCTTTGGTAAGCCAGAATTCACTGGCATTATTGCCTAAAAAGGAATATAGAACCGCAATAGTCATCACCGTAACAAATACCAAAACACTATGAATCACCCAACGTTCTATTTTCCAGGCATATTGCGATTTATCAGAAAGGTGACGGTAAGGATCGCCAGCGGTTTCTGCAAGTCCGCCGCAACCGCAAACCCAGCTGCAATACCAACGTTTTCCATATTTATAGGTTAGGATTGGAGTAATAACAAAAATGGAAATCAACCCAAAAGCCAGCATGATCACGCCAATACTTCCTGCGGAAAGGAATTCGTTGATTTTATAACCGGTAAACAAATCGTAATTAAGTGGCCAGAGATTGGCGGGATTGTAATAAGGCTGGTTAAGCCGAATTAGAATTTCGGGAAGCAAAAATGCGAAACCCAATTGAAAGAACATCACCGAGAATGTGCGAATTACCTCGTATCTATTATTGCGATATTTCAAAATGAATTTGTAGCCAAAAATGAGAATGGCCAGGGTGTAAAGCGTACCATAAACGAACCATTGGCTGGCGGGATTTCCGCTAATTAATTGACTTAACGGATCGAAGAGTGAGATAATTCCAGTGTTCTCGCCATTGGCATTCAAACCCAAATATTGCGGAAACCAATACAACACCACATAAAAAAGTGTGAGGCTAATGCCCAGGATCCAGGCCCAAAAACCGCGACCGCTAAGAGATTTAAACCAAACTCCATCATTTTTTATACCGGCGTGTTTTCCTAAGTATAAATCATTTGCAAAAATGATCGTACCTACTGCGATAAGCCCTAAAGATAAACTCAGGAATAAGGTTTTATTGGGGAAATTTACATTGGCCAGGGCAAGCACTAATATAAAAAAGCCAACCAACCCGATACCGCTGGCCAGTCTTTGCGTTGTAGAAAGTTTTGCCGGTGCCTCTGCGGTAAGAGACATATTGTGTTCTAATTTGCTCATGCTTTCTGTAAATTTTCTTTAAAACTTTTAAAAATCTCCTTTTCGTAGTGTGTATAAAACTCGGGGTCAAAATTGGCCTGTTTTAGGTTGGCCAGCACGTAATCTATTTTTCGGTTTTCATTAAGCCATTGGTCAAAAACAGGGTGTCGCATCCTAATACCGAAGGTATTTATTCCCAGGAATTTGTTAGAATTCGCTTCAAAAGCTACAGTAATGGCTTTTGTGTTGTCTTTATGTTGCCAGTGAAAATGCATTTCGTTTTCGCCAGGTATAGGTGAAACCTTCCCATATGTTTGGTATTCAACATCAAAGAATTTAGCCGAAT
>Ga0209414_1000440_pt1 | contig 19755 bp, 11 predicted proteins | sample LakVidmifraction_4_FD_181154 | JGI IMG/M metagenome (GOLD analysis project Ga0209414, IMG submission 181154) | Hypersaline microbial communities from Lake Vida, Antarctica - Brine Hole Two &gt;0.2 micron (SPAdes) (version 2) | ecosystem: Environmental > Aquatic > Non-marine Saline and Alkaline >... | reverse complement strand
CCTGAATTTCTTCGGAAATATGAATGGCTTTAACGGAAGGTTGATTTTCTTTTGTTTTATCGAGCGCTTTCATGAAATCGGTCGCCCATCGAACTACGTTATATCGCTTTAACCGTTTTTGAAGCAATTTATTTCTTCTAATTTGTTCCTCTTTGGGCATTTTAATGGCCTGTAAAATTGCATCTGCTATTTGTTCAAAATTGTTTGGATTGATGATGAGGGCTTCAGTCATTTCTTCCGAGGCACCTGCCATTTCACTTAAAATCAATACTCCTGTTTGATCGGTTCTGGTTGCGATATATTCTTTGGCAACCAAATTCATTCCGTCCCTTATTGGAGTTAAAAGCGCGATATTACAAGAAGTATAGAGATCAATCAAATTTTCAAAAGGCATAGATCGGAAAAAATACCATATAGGGATCCAACTCACGGTTGCAAACTTTCCATTGATTCTTCCTACCAGTTCATCGATTTCTTTTTTTAAAAGTTGATATTGAGGTACGTCCGACCGTGAAGGGACTGCAAGCATTACCAGTCGTACCTTTCCAATATATTCGGGATATTTTTCCAGGAAATATTCAAAAGCCCGAATCCTGTTTGCAATTCCCTTAGTATAATCCAAACGGTCTATACTTAAAATCAGTTGAGAGTCGGGTGATTTTTTTCTATGAAAATTTAATCTTTGCTGAAGTTCAGTTTCCTGGTCCTCATTAATTTCATAATGTTTTAAAGCTGCTTGTTCAAATTTCTCATAATCAATACCCATGGGAAACGAATCCACTTTTACGACCCTATTGGTTAGTGTTACTTCATTAAACTCTACTTGTCGTCTAAGGATACGTCTTACCGAACTTAAAAAATGCCTTTCATAGTCGTAGGTATGAAACCCGATAAGATCGGCGCCGAGCATTCCGTTTAAGATCTCTTCCCTCCATGGCATTGTTCTGAATACCTCATAGGAAGGAAAGGGAATATGATTAAAAAATCCTATAGTTGCATTAGGGCGTTGCTCACGTATCATTTTGGGAACTAATAATAATTGATAATCATGAACCCAAATCTTATCTCCTTCTTTGTAATGTGCAATTACAGATTCAGCATATTTTTGATTTACTTTTTTATACATTTCCCATTGCCAGGATTCCCATTCTGTATATTCGGTAAAATAATGAAACAGAGGCCAGATGCTACGGTTGCTGAAGCCATAATAAAAACCTTCCATTTCTTCAGCTGTAAAATTTACAGTGATACAAGCATCCTCTCTGGCCTTGGCTTTAATTTCTTCCTTTAAATTAACCGGAATTTCCTCTTCTGTTAAACCGCTCCAACCTATCCAAATACTGTCGCCTTCCCTGTGAAATGATTTTAATCCTGTAGCAAGTCCTCCCACACTTGGAGTAATCTGAAGTTTTCCTTTAGTGATATTTATTTGGAGAGGTAATCTATTGGATAAAATGATGGTTTTGCTCATAACTTTTTTTATTCTATGTATTAAGGGGAATCATATTTTTTAAATTTCCGAAATTATATTTACTTTGTCATCCTTTTAAAAGAACTTTAAGAATAAATGAAGAATTTAGACTACGGAATTATTGGAAATTGTAAAAGTGCCGCACTTGTATCAAAAACCGGTTCTATAGATTGGTGTTGTTTACCTCATTTTAATTCTGCTGGCGTATTTGCCAAGTTGCTGGATGAGAAAATAGGAGGTAGTTTCTCTGTGGATGTATCTGATGATTACAAGATAACTCAGGAATATTTATGGCAAACCAATATAGTAAGCACCGTTTATGATAACGGGGAGCATGCCTTTCAGCTTATAGATTTTATGCCGCGTTATATGCGGGAAGATGGTTCATATTATGCTCCGCCAGATATTATCAGGTTTTTTCGCCTCCTTAAAGGGAAACCTGTTTTAAAAGTCAAATATGATCCCAGGCTTGAATTTTCCAGTGAAAAAACATATTCTGGTAATAAAGGAGATTACATCAAAAGCTATACTAAGGATGGATGTTATGATTCGCTATTTCTGTACTCCAGTTTCGATCTTGAAAACGTGTTGAATTACACAGAAATTACCCTTGAAGAAAATGCATACCTGCTTCTGGGTTATCACGAAAAATTGATCTCCCAAAATCTGGATCGTTCTTATTTGAAATTTCAGAGAACCAAAATGTACTGGATGAACTGGAGTGAAAAAACCACTAAACACACTCAATATAATACTGAAATATTAAGAAGTGCTTTAGTTTTAAAGGCACTAAGTTTTGAAAAATCCGGAGCAGTTTTAGCAGCTGTAACGACTTCGCTTCCTGAAACTATAGGAGAAGAGAGAAATTGGGATTATCGTTTTTGCTGGATCAGGGATGCTTCTATGGTTATAAAAGTGATGGCAGGATTGGGGCATACAAAATCGGCCAGCGATTTTCTTCAGTTTATCATCAACTTAATTCCTCATAAGGATGAAAAAATACAGATCATGTATGGTATCAATGGGGAAAAGGATCTCACAGAGCATATACTAACCCATTTGGATGGCTATCAGGGATCAAAGCCTGTAAGGACTGGGAATGCTGCCTATATTCAAAAGCAGAATGATATTTATGGTATTTTGATGGAGGTGATCTATCAACAATTTATTCAGTTTGAAACTTCGTTGGAGAACAGTGAGGAATTATGGACAATCGTTCGTGGAATTGTGAAAATAGTGGAAGATCACTGGATGAAACCCGATAAGGGAATTTGGGAACTTCGAACAGAAGACAGGCACTTTGTTTTTTCTAAGGTGTTATGTTGGGTTGCAGTAGACCGGGCTATTAAAATAGGGGAGATCCTTAGAAAAGGAATTAATGATGAAAGCTGGATTGCACTTCGCACAGAAATCCATGATGATATTTATAAGAATGGATGGAATGATGAGGTTAATGCTTACACCCAGTCTTATGGATCCAAGGATCTTGATGCTTCAACTTTGTTAATGGAGCAGTATGGTTTTATAAACGCCCGGGATCCTAGGTTTATAAGTACTGTTAAAGCTACAGAAAAGGAATTATGCAGAGATGGATTGATGTATCGTTATAAAAATCAGGATGATTTTGGAAAACCAACATCTTCTTTTACAATATGTTCTTTCTGGTTTATAAACAGCTTGTTTAAAATAGGAGAGCGAAAAAGGGCAAAGGAAATGTTTGATCAGCTTTTGTCGTACAGCAATCACCTTGGGCTTTTTAGTGAAGATATTGATTTCGAAACAAAGCGTTTGTTAGGTAATTTTCCGCAAGCCTATTCACATTTGGCATTAATTGAAACAGCGGCTAATTTTTCTCGTAATTTATTACCTGAAGATGAACTTTGGACAAATAATTAAGAATTTTCTTTGGAAGGATTTGATACAGAAATTCGGTTTTTCGGCAAGCTTTCAGGATAATTTTCTTTTAAGAATACCAGTAGCTTTTCACGAATAAATACGCGCAAATCCCAGGCGGTAATGGAATCTTTAGCACTCATAAGGGCACGTATTTCCACTGCCTTTTCAGTGGCATTGGTTACCTGAAGAACATTGATTTTTTTATCCCAGAAGGATCATTATTCCACCCAAAAAATATTGAAGGACTTCAGGATTAATCGCATTCATATTTCTGAAGATTTTTTGTTCAAAAATTAAAGCTATTAAAAAATCACATAGTATCCGATGTATATTTTGAAAAAAAGCAGGATATTTTCATAAAAGAAGGGGTTCTCCAAAAATCCTAATTCCCCAGATTCTCCGAAACCGAAGGATCTAGGTAATTAAAATTATTTTTAGAAAACCCCTAAATTAAAATCTCAAAAAAGAGAAAAGCTTAAAAAACATATTTGTTTTCTGAAGTCAGTTTTTCTGCGATAATATTTCTCAATTCAACTACATTTGGCTGATTTTGATATTTCGTAAAGCGCTTTAAGCCCATTAACATCATGCGTTGTTCATCTCCTTGCGCGAAAGAAACAATTCCCTCCTTAGCTTTTTCATTAACTTTATCTACAGCGTGGTATAAATAAAGTTTAGACATGGCGATTTGTTCTTTTTGTGTATCCTCACCAAAGCGCTTCGCGTTCTTTTCGGTACGCAAAAGGCTTGATTCTGCCATATAGATTTCAATTAAAATATCGGAAGATGCCAATAACAATTGTTGTTCTTCTTCCAATTTTTCTCCAAATTTTTGAACAGCACTTCCTGCTACCATCAAAAATATTTTTTTCATGTTTTGGAGAATTTCCTTTTCTTCCGCAAACAATTCGGAATAATCGGGTTTGTCCATAGATGGAATTCCTGTTAGTTCCTGACCTACTGCTGTGGCAGGCCCTAAAAGATCAACATGACCTTTCATCGCCTTTTTAACCAGCATTCCTACAGCAAGCATTCGGTTGATCTCGTTAGTTCCTTCATAAATTCGGGTAATACGTGCATCTCTCCAGGCAGACTCCATAGGGGCATCTGCTGAAAAGCCCATTCCGCCAAAGATCTGGATTCCTTCGTCTGTACAATTCTGAAGATCTTCAGAAACAGCAACCTTTAATAAAGAACATTCTATGGCGTATTCCTCAACCCCTTTTAATTCAGCTTCCTGATGGGAGGCACCTTCATTTTGACGTATTTTGATCCTGTCTTCAATATCCTTTGCAGCTCTGTAAGACGCAGATTCTCCAGCATAAGCTGAAGTAGCCATTTCTGCAAGTTTTAATTTTATCGCTCCAAAACTGGAAATAGGAGTATTAAACTGAACCCTGTCGTTTGCATATTTAACAGATCCGTCAATTACACGTCTTTGTGCATCAAGACAACCGCCGGCCAATTTAATCCTTCCTACATTTAACGCGTTCATTGCGATCTTAAATCCTGTTCCTCTTTCAGATAAAATATTTCCTACAGGAACCTGGGTGTCGTTGAAAAATACCTGCCGGGTAGAGGAGGAGTGGATTCCAAGTTTCTTTTCCTCTTCTCCAAGAGAAATTCCATTTGGATTATCAGGATCGTATTCAACTATAAATCCGGTTATATTTTTGTCGTCCTCAATTCTGGCAAAAACGATCATCATATTGCAGAAACCTGCATTTGAGATCCACATTTTTTGGCCCGTGATCTTATAATGGGTGCCATCTTCAGACAAAACAGCTTTGGTCTTTCCGCTGTTTGCATCACTTCCTGCTCCGGGTTCTGTTAATGCATAGGATCCAAACCATTCTCCTGTAGCAAGCTTCGGAAGGTATTTTTTCTTCTGTTCTTCATTTCCGTAAAGGGTAATTGGTAAGGTTCCAATTCCGGAATGCGCTCCAAAGGCTGTGGAGAAAGAACCGGTTGCTCCAGAAATGTAATCTACAACCAACATAGTGGTTACAAATCCCATTCCCAGGCCATCGTATTCTTCAGGAACGGAAACACCAAGGAAACCCATCTCACCTGCTTTACGCATGATATCTTCGGTCAGCTGGTAATTTTTCTTTTCAAATTCTGCTTTTTTCGGCCAGACCTCACGATCTATAAATTCCTTAACCGAATCTTTCATCATTTTTTGCTCCTCATTAAAATCTTCAGGAGTAAATACATCTTCACAAGGGGTTTCCTTTACCAAGAATTGACCGCCGCGGATTAGTTCTGTAGTTTTATTTAAATTTTCTATCATTTTGAAAAGTATTTAGTTTTTAATAATTTATTGAAATAGATAAAAGAAAAAAGAGAATAGAAAATAGATTTTTGTGGGTTCAAAGTCCGTTTTGAAACCCCATTGTCATTTTTTGAAATTCTTGAATTTTCTCATCTAAATTTTCCAATTCTTGTTGGTTAATATAATTTCTATGTTTAGCTACTAATAATTGAGTGCCCAATTCAAAGGAAGATCCTAAGGAAATATCGAGAAAATGGCTGAACGATTTCTCAGTCCTCGAGGATCCTTCTGCAATATTACTTGGCATTGATACAGAACATCTGCTTAATTGTGAACTCAAATCATATTTTTCATGGGTAGGAAAATTCACTAAAAGATCAGATACTTCGTTGGCTATATCCAACCCAAGTTTCCAAATTTTCAAATTCTTATAGTTATGTCTTTGCCTAATACTCACTAGCATGTTTTTCTCTAGTCTTTATTCTTTTTTCTATTCTCTATTCTCTATTTTCTTAACTAAAAAACTCATAAACCCCGGCAGCACCTTGTCCTGTTCCCACGCACATGGTTACCAGCCCATATTTGTTTTTAAGGTCACGTTTGCGCATTTCATCAAATATTTGAACAGAAAGTTTTGCTCCTGTGCAACCAAGAGGGTGACCCATCGCGATGGCTCCTCCATTTACGTTGACTTTATTTTGATCTAAGGCCAGATCCCGAATTACAGCTAATGATTGTGAGGCAAATGCTTCGTTCAATTCGATCAGTTCCATCTGATCTTGTTTTAATCCTGCTTGTTTTAAGGCTTTTGGAATTGCGTAAATTGGTCCAATTCCCATCAATTTTGGCTCAACGCCAACAGGTGCATAACTCGCCAATCTCGCTATAGGTTCAAGATTCAGTTCCTTTACCATTTCTTCGCTCATCACCATTACAAAAGCAGCGCCGTCGCTCATTTGCGAGGAATTTCCTGCGGTTACGCTTCCGCCATCAGCAAATACAGGTCTTAGTTTGCCTAATACTTCTTTGGAAGTGTCTGCACGTGGACCTTCATCTTTGGTCACGGTATAAGATTTGGTTTTTTTCTTGCCTGATGATTCGTCAACAAAAGTTTGTTCGATGGTAATAGGCACGATTTGATCCTGAAACCTATTTTCTTGCTGGGCTTTTAATGCCTTTTGGTGAGAGTTGAAAGAAAATTCGTCCTGATCTTCACGGCTCACATTGTATTTTTTTGCTACAGCCTCAGCTGTAAGGCCCATTCCCCAGTAATAATCTTCGTGACCTTCTTTTACAATTTTATAATCCGGCATAGGTTTATAACCCCCTATTGGAATATAACTCATGCTTTCTGCACCTCCGGCTATGATGCATTCGGCCATTCCGCTTTGAATTTTTGCCGTTGCAATCGCGATTGTTTCAAGTCCCGAAGCACAATACCTGTTTACGGTCATTCCGGGAACGTCTTCAATTTTTAATCCCATTAAAGAGATCAATCTACCCATGTTTAAACCCTGTTCTGCTTCGGGCATTGCATTTCCAACAATAACGTCATCAATGCGTTTTTTATCGAAGTCAGGCATTTGTTCCAACATGTACGAGATGGTTTCTGCAGCAAGTTCATCAGGTCTTTTAAATCTGAACACTCCGCGAGGTGCTTTCCCCACGGCGGTTCTGTATGCTTTTACTATATAGGCTGTTTTCATTTTATAAGTATATTTTATAAGTATTTAGATGTTAGTATTGAGTATTGAGATTTACTCCTTTTCTAACAATCTTATTAATTAATAATTCAATTTTTGTTCTTCCAGTAACTCGCTTTTAATTTTTGAGCAAGATTTCTAATTTTTAATATTAAATAATATCAATACTCATTACTCAATACTAGTTTTCTATTTATCTAATGATTTTATTAATGCGTAATTCATTTTTTGAACTTCAAGCACTTCGCTAATAATTGGGTCGACCAAGTGTTTTTCGACCAATTTTAATTTATACGATAAAATTAATTGCGTAAAAAGTTCATAGGAAGAACCGCTTGCGATACCTAAAAAATTTTTGAATTCCCCTTTGGTATTTCTTCCGGCTCCTTCAGCAATATTTGAAGGAACAGAAACTGCGCTTCGTCTGATTTGACTAGTCAGTCCAAACTTTTCTTCCTTTGGAAAATCAGCTGAAAGTAAATATGTTACTACGGCAATGTCCATTGCCTTATTCCAAATTTTTAGATCTTCCAATTTATGCACGATTCCTAATTTAAAAAATTAAACAACTCAATACTCAATACTAATTACTCACTACTAGTTTCTCAAGGGTTTCCCGGTCTTAATCATTTGCTCTAACCTTTCCAAAGTCTTGCGTTCTCCGGTGAGCGATAAAAATGCTTCCCGTTCAAGATCAAGCAGATACTGCTCGCTTACATAAGATGCTTCCGAAAGGTCTCCCCCGGCCATTACATATGCCAGTTTGTTTGCAATTTTATTGTCGTGTTCGCTAATGTATTTACCGGCCACCATTTGGTCGGTTCCTACGTAGAAAGCTCCAAGGGCTTGTTTTCCAAGAACTTTTATATCGGTTCGCTGGATTGGTTTTGTGTAGCCATTTTCAGCCATTAATAAGGCGTGTTTTTTAGCTATTGCCAACTGACGGTCCGGGTTGACAACCACAATATCTTTTCCTTTCTGAAGGATATTCGTGTCATAAGCTTCATAAGCAGATGTTGAAACCTTTGCCATCGCGATGGTCAGGAAATTTTCCCTCAACCGGTTGATTTCCAGATCATCTTTTTCGTAGGTATCTGATGCCCGAAGGGTTAATTCTTTGGAACCACCTCCGCCTGGAATTACACCTACGCCAAATTCTACCAAACCCATATAAGTTTCGGCAGCTGCAACTACTTTATCAGCGTGGAGAGAAAGTTCGCATCCACCGCCTAATGTCATCCCATGTGGCGCGGAAACAGTTGGGATTGATGAATATCGCATCCGCATCATAGTGTCCTGGAAGTATTTGATGGCCATATTCAGCTCATCATATTCCTGCTCAACGGCCATCATAAAGATCATTCCGATATTGGCACCTACAGAGAAGTTTGTGCCGTTGTTGGCAACAACCAATCCCCTGTAATCTTTTTCGGCTAAATCCAGGGCTTTATTTAATCCATCAAGAACATCACCGCCAATGGTGTTCATTTTGCTTCGGAATTCAACGTTTAAAATTCCGTCACCCAGATCTTCAATTACAACACCGCTATTTTTGAATACTTGTTTGGATTCCCTAATATTATCTAAAATAATAAAGGCGTCCTGACCAGGAACCTTTACCTGTTCTTTTTTAGGAATATCGTAATAATAGGTATTGCCGTTTTTTACGGTGTAAAAATTCTTATTTCCTTTTTTAAGCATTTCATTAACCCAGGCAGCAGGTTCAAGACCTTCTGCTTTCATCAATTCTATACCTTTTTCAACGCCTATGGCATCCCAAATCTGGAAGGGTCCATTACCCCAGCCAAAACCGGCTTTCATTGCGTCGTCAATTTTATAAAGTTCATCGGTAATTTCAGGGATACGGTTTGAAACGTACGCAAACAGGGCCGCAAAATTCTTGCGATAAAATTCCCCCGCTTTGTCTTTCCCTTTTATTAATACCTTAAACCTGTCTTCTACATTATCAATGGTTTTTGTGAGTTCCAAGGTTGCAAAGGAGGCTTTTTTCGGGCCGCGATATTCCAAGGTATTCAAATCAAGGGATTTGATCTCACTGGAACCGTCTTCATTTTTGACTTTTTTATAGAAACCCTGACCGCTTTTGCTTCCAAGCCATTCGTTTTCCATCATGGTATTGATGAAATTGGGAAGAGCAAATAACTCGTGTCGCTCGTCATTCGGGACGCCTTCATGCAAGCCATTAGCAACGTGAACCAATGTGTCTAATCCTACCACATCTACCGTTCTGAAGGTAGCCGATTTAGGCCTTCCTATTACCGGACCGGTTAGTTTGTCCACTTCTTCAACGGTCAGATCCATCTCTTTTACCATATGGAAAAGACTCATAATGCTGAAAATCCCAACGCGGTTCCCAATAAAGGCAGGAGTATCTTTGGCAACAACCGATATTTTTCCGAGGAATTTTTCTCCGTACTCATTTAAAAATTCCAGCACTTCATCTGAAGTTTCAGGACCGGGAATTATCTCGAATAATCGAAGATATCTTGGCGGATTAAAAAAGTGTGTTCCGCAAAAATGCTTTTTAAAATCGTCACTTCGTCCTTCGCTCATTTGTTGGATAGGAATCCCAGAAGTATTTGAAGATATAAGCGTTCCTTTTTTACGGTATTTTTCAAGATTATCAAAAACTTTCTTTTTAATATCAAGACGTTCTACCACGACTTCTATTATCCAGTCTGCCTCAGAAATTTTGGAAATATCATCTTCGAGGTTTCCTGTTTTAATTCTATTGGCGAAATCTTTGTGATAAATAGGAGAGGGTTTCGATTTTAAAGAAGCCTGAAGTGCATCATTTACCAGCCGGTTACGCACCGGTTTATCTTCAAGGCTTAATCCTTTTTTCTTTTCCTTTTCATTGAGTTCCCTTGGAACAATGTCCAGCAAAAGTACCTCCACGCCAATATTGGCAAAATGGCAGGCAATCCCGCTTCCCATGATCCCGGAGCCAATTATTGCAACTTTATTGATTCTTCTTTTCATATTTAGGTATTTATTAAAACCTCTCTGATGATAAAAAAACCTGAGAGGTTTGTTGTAAAAATTATTTTTAGCTTTTATCTTCTTTATAGATCTTTTTGCTTGATATAAGTTCCATAATGGTCTCTGCTACTTCTATAAATTTATTCAAATCTTCTTCCGGAACTGCTTCTTTCACCGCTTCATCAAATCTGAATACAACCTTTTTGGAATACTTCCGCATTTGCTTGCCATAATCGGTGAGGTAAAGCAAGACACTTCTTCCGTCAAGCGGATTTTTCTTTCTTATAATAAGTCCTTTTTCTTCCATTAATTTTAAGATACGCGACAGGCTGGTGGCTTCCATTCCCATTTTTGGCCCCAGCGAAGTAGAGGGGGTTCCTTTTTCGGGATCTATACTCAAAAGGGCAAATCCCGTAGCCATCGTACTGCCGGCCTTTCCGCCTTCTTCATTATACATTTTTGATACCGCCATCCAGGTGGCTCGTAATACATAATCGATGGTTTTTTCCTTCATAATCAAAGTGGCTAATTTCAAAGTTAGGTAAAAAATGTTATGCATGCATAATAAATTGACATAAAATTTATTGCATAGTGGTAATTCCCTTAAATTTAATTAGAAAGTATAAAAAAACTCCTCAAAGTTGAGGAGTTTAACAGATTCTTAATATTTAAGATGCTGAATTCTAATACCCATAAATCTTGTTATACAAAATTTTATATCTTTCTTTGATATTTCGCCGTTTAAGTTTCATAGTAGGAGTGAGCTGATCCCCTTCAATACTCCAAACCTCTGGAGTCAATTCAAATTTTTTCACTTTTTCCCAGTTTCCGAACTTTTGGTTATAAAAATCGATTTCTTCCTGAATACGTTCAATAACCTCAGGTTTTTTGATCATTTCCTCATTAGTATTACCAATATCTATATTTTTGCGTTTAGCCCATTCCTGAACAAATTCATAATTAGGCTGAATAAAAGCCGCGGGCATCCTTTCCCCATCTCCAATCACCATGATCTGCTCAATAAATCGGGATTGTTTCATTATATTTTCAATAATCTGTGGAGCGATGTATTTTCCGCCGGAGGTTTTGAACATTTCTTTTTTTCTGTCGGTAATTTTTAGGAAACCTTCACTGTCAATTTCTCCGATGTCCCCGGTATGGAAATATCCATTTTCATCTATTGCTTCGCGGGTTTTTTCGGGTTCCTTGTAATAACCTATCATCAAATTAGGTCCTTTTGTAAGGATCTCTCCATCTTTAGCAATTACCACTTCAACGTTGTCAAGCACTTTTCCTACCGTTCCTACTTTAAATCCGCGGTTGCGCAGGTCATTTACAGCAATTACCGGAGAAGTTTCCGTAAGACCGTAGCCTTCCATCACTGGGATTTCTGCAGCGGCAAAAACCCTGGCCAATCTGGGTTGCAAAGCAGCGCTTCCGGAAACTATCAATTCTATATTACCTCCTAAGCCTTCTTTCCATTTCGAAAAAATAATTTTTCTTGCCAGGCTTAGTTTTGTCTCATACCACCACCCGTTTGCGCCATAAGGTTGATATTCTAAACCAAGTTCCACGGCCCAGTAAAAAAGTTTTTGTTTGATCCCGCCTAAAGCTGATCCCTTGGCGATGATCTTATCGTACACTTTTTCCAGTAACCTTGGAACGGCCGTAATTACGTGAGGTTTAACTTCTTTTAAATTATCGCTTATTTTATCAATAGATTCAGCAAAATAAACTGATACACTGTAATATTGGTACAGGTACATGATCATTCTCTCAAAAATATGACATACAGGTAAAAAGCTTAAGGCAACATAAGTACCGGTTTCAAAAGGAACCCTTTCTGCACTTCCCATGACATCGCTCACAATATTGTTATGTGAAAGCATTACCCCTTTTGGTCTTCCTGTAGTTCCCGAAGTATAAATTAAAGTGGCCAGATCTTCAGCTTTAACCGAATCTTTCAGTTTTTCAACCTCATCCTGGTTGCTTTTATCTTCTCCAAGTTCAAGGACTTCCTTCCAGTTTTTACAGCCTTCTATTTCATCAAAACTATAAACCTCTTTAAGTTTTGTATTGTGCTTAATGGAATTGAGCTTTTCTAAAACTTCTTTGTCTGAAACAAAACAATAAGTAGCTTCGCTGTGATTCAATACATATTCATAATTTTCCTCGGTAATAGTTGGATAAATTGGCACATTTTGGGCGCCTAACTGTAAAACCCCTATATCCAGAATATTCCACTCGGTGCGATTTGAAGAGGAAATCACTGCAATTTTATCATTGGGTTGAATCCCCAAACGCAGCAATCCACGGCTTATCGCATTGGCTTTATCTATATATTGTTGGGTGGAGATTGTCTCCCAGGATCCATTGTATTTGGTGCCCAGGGCTTTTTCCAAAGGAAAATTTTCCAATTGATAATATGGAAAATCAAAAAGTCGTTTTATTTCAATCATTAGGTTAGATTAATAAGAAATTCACTGCAAAATAGCAATTTTAAAGGTATTTCAATTATATTTTATAAAAAAAAAGTAGGAATATTTTCATATCCCTACTTTTTTAATCCTGTTATTTTAAGAAACCAATCAATACTTAAAGTGCCTAAAGTCTGATTTACTTAGAGTTAAATAATAATAATTTGACATCTACTTACTAAAAATAGAAAAATTTAACTAAAAATTAGTTGTTATATGAAAAAGCTAAAAAATCTTCAGTTTTGAATTGCCTTTAAAATTAGAGGCATCTTTATTTTAGGCATTTTACACCTCAAAATTTCATGAGCTTTTTATCTAATTATTTCATTTCCAGCCATTTTCTGGCATTTACAAATGCCTTTATCCAGGGAGAAACTTCATCTTTTCTTTCTTTTGGATAATTTGCCCAGTTCCATTGAAAGGTAGAACGCTCAAAATGTGGCATAGTCACTAAATGTCTTCCGGTTGTATCGGTTAACATTGCGGTGTTATAATGCGATCCATTGGGGTTGGCAGGGTAGCCTGTATACCCGTATTTTGCAACGATATTGTATTTTTCTTCTTCAAGAGGAAAACTGAATTTCCCTTCCCCGTGTGCCGCCCAAATTCCAAGTGTACTGCCTTCCAAACTGGAAAGCATCACCGAATTATTTTTTTGAATTTCCACTGAAGTAAAATTACACTCAAATTTGTGGGATTTGTTGTGCAGCATTTTCGGTTTTTGAATATGGTCAGGATTTATCAATCCCAACTCTATAAACAACTGGCAGCCATTACAGGCACCAAGGGAAAGCGTATCGTCCCTTTTAAAGAAACTGTCTAAAGCCCTTTTTGCTTTTTCATTATATAAGAATGCCCCGGCCCAGCCTTTGGCACTTCCAAGAACGTCTGAATTAGAGAATCCGCCTACGGCAGCTATAAATTTGATATCTTCCAATGTTTCACGGCCGCTTATTAAATCGGTCATGTGAACGTCCTTAACATCAAATCCGGCCAAATACATCGCGCGGGCCATTTCGCGTTCACTGTTGGAGCCTTTTTCACGGATTATAGCCGCTTTTATTCGTGGTTTTGAATGATCCAATTCAGGTAGTTTTCCGTCAAAATTCTTCGGAAAAACAAATTTCAAAGGCTGATTTTTATAATTGGCGTAGCGTTGGGTAGCCATATCTATCCCGCTTTGTTTTTGGTCCAGTAGGAAGGAGGTTTTATACCAAACATCGCGCAAAGCGGCAATATCAAATTTGAAGTTGTGGTCGCCATTCTTTATTCTGAAGATGTTTCCTTCAGCCGGAGTTCCAATTTTAAAGAACTCGATGTTATTTTCAGCTAAAAGTGTTTCTACGGAAGCATCCTGCGCCTGAAAAACAATTCCGCAGTTCTCATTGAATAAAAGCTTAACCGAATCATTTTCATTTAAAGCCGAAAGGTCCAGATTTGCGGATAAATTATTATCGGCAAAACACATTTCCAACAAAGTGGTGATCAATCCGCCAGAAGCCACATCATGTCCTGCAAGGATCAGATCTTTTTTGATCAGGCTCTGGATGGTATTGAATGTTTTTACAAATTGTTCTGCATTTTGAATTGTGGGAGTTTCACGTCCTATTTTATTGCGAATTTGAGAGAAAGAAGAACCGCCCAACTTAAACGAATCCTGTGACAGGTTGATGTAATAAATTTCTCCTTCCGGCTGGAGAACGGGCTCCACAACTTTGGTGATATCGCTGCAATGTCCGGCAGCCGAAATAATCACGGTTCCCGGGGCCAAAACTTCCCCATCTTTATACTTTTGCTTCATCGAAAGCGAATCCTTTCCGGTGGGAACATTGATTCCCAATTCGATTGCAAAATCTGAAACTCCTTGCACCGCCTCATATAAACGGGCATCTTCCCCTTCATTATTGCAAGGCCACATCCAGTTTGCCGAAAGCGAAATAGATTTCATTCCTTTCTCAAGCGGTGCCCAAATAATATTGGACAAAGCTTCCCCAATGGAATTTCTTGACCCGGAAACCGGATCAATCAAGGCCGAAATAGGGGAGTGGCCAAGCGAGGTTGCCACGCCGTTTTCCCCTTTGTAATCCAGTGCCATCACCCCACAGTTGTTTAGCGGCAATTGCAACGGACCCGCTGTTTGCTGCTTGGCGACGCGTCCGCTCACACAGCGGTCTACTTTGTTGGTGAGCCAGTCTTTACAGGCAACGGCTTCCAGTTGAAGTACCTGCTTTAGGTAATCCTGTATTTTATCTTGTGTGTAATAGATTTCTTCGTAAGTTCTATCGACCGTTTTATCGGTCATCACCGTTTTGGGAGAACTCCCGAACATATCTTCCAAAGGCAGCGCCATAGGTTTTTCACCGTTGCTCTTGCGCTGGAAAACAAAATTCCGGTCATCGGTTACCTGACCTACACTGTATATTGGGGTTCTTTCCCTGTCTGACACACGTTTCAGGATACCCATATCTTTTTCGGCAATAATAAGCCCCATGCGTTCCTGGGATTCGTTCCCTATGATCTCCTTGGCAGAAAGCGTGGGATCGCCAATAGGAAGTTTGTCCAGATCAATAAATCCTCCGGTATCTTCCACCAATTCGCTCAGGCAGTTTAAGTGTCCGCCGGCGCCGTGATCGTGAATGGAAACAATTGGGTTGTGTTCGCTTTCCACCATTCCGCGAATGGCGTTGGCAGCGCGTTTTTGCATTTCGGGATTCGCGCGTTGCACTGCATTTAACTCGATCCCGCTGTTGAATTCCCCGGTATCAGCCGAAGAAACCGCGGCACCACCCATTCCAATTCTATAATTATCGCCACCCAAAACCACGATTTTATCCCCTTTTTTAGGAACTTCTTTTATGGCCTGATCGGCTTTTCCATATCCAATTCCGCCGGCCTGCATAATTACCTTGTCGTAACCTAAAACCCGATTTTTTTCTGAAAATTCAAATGTCAAAACAGATCCGGTGATTAACGGCTGACCAAATTTATTTCCAAAATCGGAAGCTCCGTTAGAGGCTTTTATCAAAATATCCACCGGACTTTGGTAGAGCCAATTGCGCTCGGCAAGTCGGTTTTCCCAGGGTCTGTTTTTGTCCAGTCGTGAGTAGGAAGTCATATAGACAGCGGTTCCGGCCAACGGCAACGAACCTTTTCCTCCCGCAAGCCTGTCGCGAATTTCCCCGCCGCTTCCGGTAGCCGCTCCGTTAAAAGGTTCAACCGTGGTGGGGAAGTTGTGGGTTTCGGCTTTTATGGAGATCACCGAATCAAAATCTGTATTCTGGTAATAATCCGGAACATCGGCCGATTTTGGCGCGAATTGTTGCACTCTTGGGCCTTTTACAAAAGCCACGTTATCTTTATATGCTGAAACTATTTCGTTCTGGTTTACTTCTGAAGTTTTCCTGATGAGTTTAAAAAGTGAGGCTGGTTTTTCTTTTCCGTCTATAACAAAAACCCCGTTGAAAATTTTATGCCGGCAATGCTCTGAATTTACCTGTGAAAAACCAAATACCTCCGAGTCGGTTAATGGCCTTTCCAGTTTTTTGGAGAGGTTTTTCAGATATTCGATTTCTTCCGAATTTAGGGATAAACCTTCCTGTTGGTTGTAGGCTGCAATATCTTCAACTTCCAAAACGGGAACCGGTTTGGTATTTACGGTGAAAATTCCCTGATCTAGGCCGCTGTATTTCTGGGAGAGCATCGGGTCAAATTTGGTAAAATTTGAATCCACTTTCAGGAATTCCTCAATACGCAGGATTCCTTTTATTCCCATAGTTTGGGTGATTTCCACAGCATTTGTACTCCAGGGAGAAACCATAGCTGCACGCGGACCAACAAAAAAATCTGCCAGTGCAGATTTGTTGAGTTGTTGGGCGTCGCCAAAAAGCCAGTTTAATTTTGTAATGTTCAGGGCTGATAATGCAGAGTGGGTTTCAACTGCGTAAACCGTGGTAGTTTTTGTTCCGAAGAAAATTATCATTCTACGTTGTTTAGGATTGTTTGATAAAAATCAAATTTAAGTTTTTTACGCTTAAATTATGAGGTTTAAAACATAAAATTCGGAATGCCAAATTGTGAGGTTTTATGATGGGTTTATAGGAAGTTTTTTGGGGGTATAGGGAGGTGCACTTTAAAAGTTACCCTATAAGTTGTGATGATTTTTGAGAAAATTTATCAGGACTTATTTTCATCGGATTCACATGAAAACAGGAAGGGAATTATCAGTATAAATAAAAATACACAATTTTTCATCTAATATAAATTAGATAGTTAAGTTGCTAATTAATAGTTAAATAAGGATGTGTATTTCAGCTTAAATTAGGCAGTGATCAAAAAAAAAGTGAAATAAATTTATTTCATCAAAATATTAGGAAACAAAAAAGATGCATTCCAATATTTAAAATATCAAAATGCATCTTTAAAAGTTTTGGTTGACCTCTATTTCTTATTTTCAAGAAGGGCCATATAAAACCCATCGAATCCGCTTTCAGATGAAAGGATCTTTTGGTCCCTTATGAGTTTAAAGTTTTTTCCTTCTTCCCTGGCGAGGAATTTCTCTACCTGTCCCTGATTTTCTGAAGGCAAGATGGAGCACGTAGAATAGACCATTCTTCCGCCGGGTTTTACGATCCGGGAATACTGATCTAAAATTTCCGCCTGGGTTTTTTTAATTTTTTCTATAAATTCCGGTTGCAATTTCCATTTTGCATCGGGATTTCTGCTTAAAACTCCAAGTCCGCTGCAGGGTGCATCAATTAGAACGCGATCTGCGGTTCCGTAAAGTTTCTTTACCACTTTGGTAGAATCTATTGCACGCGGATCGATGTTATGAGCACCGGCACGTTTGGCCCGGCGTTTTAATTCCTTTAATTTATTTTCGTAAATGTCTGTAGCGATTATCTGGCCTTTGTTTTCCATGAGTGCCGCGATATGCAAAGTTTTTCCTCCAGCTCCTGCACAAGTGTCTACCACCCGCATTCCCGGTTGAACTTCCATATATTTTGCCACCAGTTGTGAAGAGGCATCCTGAACTTCAAAATAACCTTTGCCAAAAGCTTCAGTTTTAAAAACATTGGTTCTTTCCGCCAATTGCAAAGCATCCGGAAAGCCTTTTAAAGGCTCAGTAGCAATATTTTCATCCTTTAGGATGCTGCGCAATTTATCTTTTGTGATCTTTAAGGTATTTGTCCTTAAAACAACAGGAGCCTGTTCATTTAAAGCGTGAATCTCTTTTTCCCAGATTTTTTCGCCCAATTCCTTTACGCCCAATTCATCCATCCAGTCGGGAACAGATTCACGGTATTTTCGTATTTTGATAAGTTCATCAAATTTTCCCTTGATCCTTCTGGTTGGAGTTGGTTCAATTTGTTTCCAATCTGGCAGGGTAATTCCGCGCAAAATGGCCCAAACGGCAAACAGACGGAATAAATTCTCACGGGAATAAGGAGCCTTTACATCGGCTATTTCAGAATAAAGACGTTTCCATCTAACTATTTCATAAGTAGTTTCAGCAATAAAACCGCGGTCGCGGGCACCCCAACGCTTGTCGCGTTTCAGCGTTCTTGCAATGACTTTGTCTGCATATTGATCTTCATTAAATATTTCAGAGAGAGCATCAATTGTCGCAAAGACTAAATTTCGGTATAAGCGCATAGTTTAATTTTAAAGTTGCAAAGGTACTCAAATTTGGCGCCGATTATTTTATATTTGTTTCAAATTTTTAGGATGAAAACTTTACTCTATTTGCCGATATTATTGCTCTTAGGATGTGGTTCAAAAGAAAAGGAGCCAGAACACATTTTTTTTACCCAGGTTGAAATTCAAACCCTTATGGAAGATTCCGTCAGCGTTCGCGCGATTGAAATTATGGGAAATGATTTGGCTTTTGCTGCCAACAACGGAGTTTACGGACTTTATGATTCCGGATCAGGACGCCTGAAGACCAATGTTAAAAAATATGATTCCATCTTACCTGAATTCAGGGCGGTGGCCGGTACTTCCACTGATTTTTTTATGCTGAGTGTCGGTAATCCTGCGCTTTTATACAAAACCGGCAATTCCGGAAATATGGAACTGGTTTATAAAGAAGAAAACGAAAAGGTGTTTTATGATGCGATGATCTTTTGGAATGATAAAGAAGGAATTGCGATGGGCGATCCAACTGGAAATTGCCTTTCCATCATAATTACAAGAGATGGCGGACAAAGTTGGAAAAAACTGAGTTGTGATGTTCTGCCGGAGGTAGCTGAAGGGGAAGCTGCATTTGCAGCCAGTAATTCCAATATTTCAATAAAAGGAGATAATACCTGGATCCTTTCTGGCGGGATGAGATCCAGGATTTTTTACTCTCCGGACAAAGGGGAGAACTGGCAGGTTTTTGACACGCCTTTAATTCAGGGAACGGAAACTACCGGAGGTTACAGTATGGATTTTTACGATGAAAATAACGGGATTATTATTGGCGGAGATTATACAAAACCTGAGGCAAATATCGCAAACAAAGCAATTACGGCTGACGGCGGAAAAACCTGGAAATTGGTAGGTGACGGTAAAGATCCCGGTTATAAAAGCAGTGTGCGCTATGTTCCCAATGGAGATTCTCAGGAAATTGTAGCAGTAGGATTTAAGGGCATCTCATATTCTCGGGACGCAGGTAAAACCTGGCAAAACCTTTCGGATGAAGAGTTCCATACCATCCGGTTTTTAAATGATTCTACGGCTTATGCGGCAGGAATGAATCGGATCGCCAAACTGAAATTTAATTAAGAAGGAAGACCTGAGAAAGATGTTAAAGGTTAGAAGTTTTTACCCCTAATTTGTTTTTTTTTGAGATTTGAGATTTGGCCCCTATGACCCAGGGTGGAATTTTATTTTTGTTTTTTCTTCAAAAAAGTATTCCGGATGGGTTACATCCGGAATACGTATCAATCA
>Ga0209414_1000439_pt1 | contig 19765 bp, 23 predicted proteins | sample LakVidmifraction_4_FD_181154 | JGI IMG/M metagenome (GOLD analysis project Ga0209414, IMG submission 181154) | Hypersaline microbial communities from Lake Vida, Antarctica - Brine Hole Two &gt;0.2 micron (SPAdes) (version 2) | ecosystem: Environmental > Aquatic > Non-marine Saline and Alkaline >... | reverse complement strand
GATTGTAAGTAATAGATTAACAACATATAGAATAGTGCAACTTGAAAAAAAGATTAATAAGCATAATGTTACTCTTGAACGTATGATTAGCATGCAAGGAGATGTTGTCAGCAATACTAAGGATATTGAAGAAATAAAAGATGAACATAGAAATGAAAGGAGTTAATAATGAGTGAAGGAATGGTTCAAATAATTTTAGCAGTAATAGGTTTGTTAGGTGCAGTACTGACAGGATTTTTAGTTCCTTATATTAAAAGTAATACAGATGAAAACCAATTAATTAAAATTGATTATTGGGTTGGAATAGCTGTAAGGGCTGCTGAACAGATATTTAACGAACCAGATATGGGGATAATAAAAAAACAATATGTTGTAGATTTTTTAAATAATAAGGGAATAAAAATAACAATGGAAGATTTGAATATTTTAATTGAAGCAGTAGTACAGGAAATGAATTTAGAAAAAAGTTTTGTAGAATAATTATTAAAACATAAAAAAATACCCTACCTTAATCGGTAGGGCTTTTTTTTATGTCTAAAATTATTTGTTCTAAAGTATCCACACTTGAAGCAATGGGATATTCATAATATATATTTTTATTCCATTCAGTTTTTATTCCATTGTGAGAATATAGAACTTTATACGTGGCATTTGAGCTTAATAATGCGTCTTGATTGTCATCTATGATTATACCATTCTTCATATTTATTTCGCTTTTGTCTATAGTACCCAAAGTATTGCTACTATCATCAAAATGGCTTAAAAGGACTATATTTTCTTCATTTATAAAGGGTAAATGGTCTAAAATCCATCTTTTTTTATATAGTAGGTTTTTTCGACTTCCCACGCTAACTATGTGAAGATTGTCTGTTTTACTTAATGTTTCTAAAAAATCGTAAATCCTATTGTCATAAAACTTAAGTCTTTGGAAAAATAAACCATCTTCAAAAATTCTAACGGTCATATCTGTATTTGATTGAGGACATTCATCTGTCATATTCCATTTTCTAACTTCTCGCCAATCAGCATATTCATCATGCAAAAAATTATATACACCACAAAATGCCTCTATGCTATTTACTATCGTATTATCAAAATCTATAAATATATTCATAAATTATTTCCTTTCTAATTCTATCCCTGTTAGCTCTTTGAAATAAGGGAGATTGCTCAACATATAATCACAAAAGTCTCTCCAATTTGGCAACCTATGATTGTATCTTTGGGTTATTACATTTTTTAATGCTCTATAATTGGTTGTTAATCTTGCAGTTAATTCAAAGCCAGAAGGATTAGAATATAGTAATTTTAAATAATCTTCTTTGCTCTTAGTAATATTATATTGCTTTTTTAGTTCTTCCATTATATCAATCATTCTGAAATCTACATATTCATTATATTGGTTTTTTAAATTAAAATTAGCTATTCTATGCATGGTAGATTGGGAACTAACGAATTCAACAAATCTATATCTTTCTAATTCTACCCATTCTTTGTTAGTAAAGGTTAAATCAAAATTAACTCTTATACCAGTAAGAAATTGGTCATGACCTTCTCCCTTTTGAGTAGACCCTAATTTGCGAGCAGTTCTAAATTTCTTTATAAAATCATATTCATTTGTATCTGTCATCATGGGATACCCACTTGCTATAATGCTTTCTTTTAAATCATATATTTTCAACTTTTCTATTTTCAAGTAATTATTCCTTTCTTTAAAAATACGTACCCACAATATAGAATTGCAGGCACATGAGATGGTCTAATTTTCTAAATAATCTAAAAATTCACCAATTAATTCTAATGGAAAATTTGTATATTTATTTGATAGATTATTTATAACCTCTATTTCATCTTCAAACGAATTAGGCTCTAAACTTTTATAAGTTTTATAATCTTTTATATAATTTTCGGAATATTTTTGTTTCCCATTTCTATTATAATGCATACACCCTATTATTAAACTACTTGGTAGTTGATTTATTTTTTCTCTCAAAGGAAGTAAATCTTCAAGCATTTCAAAGGGCGTTATATCTGTGCAATTTCTTGTATTATATTCTTTTATTGCTTCTGCAATTTTGTAATCAGCAAAGTTATTAAAATAATTTATTAATAAATCTTTAATTAATGTTTCATGTTCATACATTTTTAAATCTAAGTTGCCATCATTGTCTTTGTAATCTTTCCAAAAAATATCTTTTAATTCGAATAATCGTTCTCTAAATTCCATATAATCAATCTCCTTTTTATTTAAATAATGGATTTTTGGCAAATCCACTCATTTGTTTTTTCTGATTAAAATGAACATATACTTTTTCTGTTGTGCTTATATTTTCATGACCCAAAGCCATTTTTATCTCTTCTAATGTTGCACCATTATTATACATTGCAGATGCACAAGCATGTCTTAAATCATGAACCGTGTATCCATTATACAATTCGGCATTCTTTAACAATCTTTTTAGTGCTTTATTTATAGTAGGTGCACTTATTTGTTTTCCACTATATGTAAATATAAAATTTTCTGTTGAATATTTATCTATATATTCTTTTAAATCATCTTTAATTGGTGGGTACAAGGCTACGTATCTTTGTTTATTACCTTTACCATTTAATAATATAGCATCGTTTTCAAAATTTATATCAGTTGATTTTAGTTTTAAGATTTCTGTTTTTCTAGCACCAGTTGTTAATATTAGTGTTAATATTAATTTGTGAGTTGTATTAGTTTTATTTTTTGTCAAATTATTTAAAAATTTAATAAATTTAAGCTGTTCTTCTACACTCATATATTTCTTTTCTTCTATATTTCTAGGTTTGTTAGGCAACTCAATGTCTTTTGAAAAATCATTGTCCATTATATTATATTTTTTCATAAATTTTATAAAAGACCTTAAACACATTAAATATTGAGCTATTGTGTTATAACTGTAATCTTTATCCTTCATGTATGATTTAAATTTATTGACATCTAACATATTTAAATCTGAGAAATTTTTGTTAATAACTTTTTCTAGTTGGTTTACTATCCTCTCGTAAGCCTCAATTGTTTTCTCGGACTTATCATTTAGACGATACGTTTCTTTAAAGTTTTTAAGTATTTCTTTGTTTTCCATTATTACCACCTCTTATATACATTATACCACTAACGCATAAATTTGTCAAGGGTTAATTTTAAAATAATTCCGAAACCTCCAAATAACATATACGCCATAAAATGTGATTCAATTTATAAATTATGGAATTCATCATCTGCTGTATTCTAAACTGTAAATTGATTTAAAACCTGCACCCTAAAATGTATCATTATAATTTTAAAATCTACTATATTTTCTCTCATAAATAATCCGTCACCACTATTTTAGTCTTTACTATTTTTTTCTTTTGTGAAAAACTTTATACTTATTCCAGAACCTTCATTAAGGTTTACGATACCTGATTGTTGATTTTGTAGCTTATTATTAGATATCTTTCCAGCATCTTTTTTTATTTGATTAATATCTAGTTTAATATTAAAAACATCATTAGTATGTGTATTATTATCTTCATTATTTAAAAATCCATTTAAATTTGTTTGATTTTTAACTATTTGATTCCAATATTTAACAAAATTAAATGCTTTATTAGAAATTCTTAACCTTTCATGTTTATTAGAAAAAAAATCAGATTGTGGATATACACCATATAACAATTCTTTTAAATCTTTACCAAAAAATCCTAATTTTTCATGCCATTTTGTAAATATTTCTAAGTTATTATAATCTATAGGATACTCGTGCGTCAATGTTACTAATTTTAAAGAATATTCTAAAATTATTCTTTGTTCTTTGTAACTTAAATTATCGTAATCAAATATATTCATTAAACTCCTCCTTTGTATTCGCTCCTATTAAATACATACTATATATAGTGTATGTCATAATGTTCAACCACTATATATAGTGTACAATATACAATAAAATCAACCTTTTATTCGCAATCACTAAATCCATCTAAAATTCTTTCTAATAATCTATCTTCCACTAAATCATTATAAAATTCTTCCAAATCCCCTGGCATCGTTTCATCAATTTCGATTTCTCCATCAACTACATCACCTATATATTCATAATAATTAATGCTAAGTTTTGATGTTTTTTTATCTGCATAGATACTCCATCTAGTATTTGTTTTTGCTTCAATTATTAGTGTTCCAAAACCCTTTTTAATTTCAAAATTATGTTTTTCTGCAAATTCTTTGAATTTATCCAGATTTATTTTCATCTGCATCCTCTCCTTATAACCCATTCTAGTCCCTCGCATTTAATTGTCCTGTGTAGAAATTTCTTTCCATATCATTACCTTGCCAGCTACCAACAGCTTCTCTAGCTCTTTTTGTTGATTTAATTTTTTTTGATATTTCTTCTTTTGTTTTCATAATTACCTCCTTAAAATAACCAATTATATTCTGGTTTACCTTTATATCCTTTTTCAAATACATACCAAGCCATAAACATAGCTCCACTCCATTCCTTCCCTGTCTTTGGATTTAATTTCCAACCATTTCGCCAACAGTTACATCTACTAACATATCCATATATTTCTTTTAAACCCATATGTTGTAATATCTTACTTCTTGATTGACCTTCTAATAATTGTATCTTAGCCAACATTACAACTGTATCGGATACTTCTAGTCCCTTTTGTATAAATTCAAGTGCTAAACTAAATGGTGGATTTGTAATAACTAAGTCAAAATCTTTATCTATATCATCTTTTAAAAAATCAACTAATTTGTCTTGATAATCTCTATCTACTAAATCGTACGATATTATATTTGTATTGTATTTTCTTATAACTTCACTTATATGTCCTTCACCACAAGCAGGTTCTAATATATTTTTATACTTAGTAATGTCAAATTGATTTAAAAATTTCTCGGTTTCATTTGGTGGTGTTGCATAGTAATCGTTGTCTACTCTATCCCAATTATCTGTAACGCCACATGTAAATAAACTACCTTTCATATATTTCTCCTATTCTATATCTTTTTCTTCTATCTTTGTATTTCTATATTTATAAAATTTACTACGCTTATCATGTTTTATACTATCATAAAAATCAAATTTACATTGTTCGCAATAGAAACATTGCATCTTTGTTCTTTTACAGAAATCTATGGGAGGACATTGATTTGTTGATTCCGTTATAAATGAATCTTTATCTTCGCCTACTTTGTGTCTTAATAATATCCAATCTTCTATTGACATTCTTTGTCTCTCTGCATATTCATAAAATTTCATATTACCTCCTTAACGAATCGGGCAAACATTGTTTTCACAACCATCATCACCTATATCCAATTCTGTTTCTGCTTTTTCATATTTTTGCAATAATGAAGGATTAAATTTTTTCATACTTTTAATTCTTTTGTTATATTCATCTTCATTTATAGCCTCGTATGGCATGAGTTGATAAAAAGAATCATTTAAAGATATGAAAGATACGGCAACTACACTATCCCAATTTTCGTTCATCCATTTTTTTACATTTTCCCATTCATCATCTCTTACATGTACAGTAATACTTGCATTATGTTCTACATAATTTTCCATAAACATTTTATAAATTTCTAATTGTTCTATTGCTGATATATCATATTTAGTATTGCCCTTTGGTGCTTTTATTGGGAATTCTATAACTTTAGTAGTGCAAGTTTTTTTATCTTGTCCTACTTCTGGATAAATAGAATATCCTAATTCTTCGCACATTTTTACTAAAGGGTCGTCTGAATTTATTCTTACTCTTCTTATATAATATGGTGAATGAGAATAATGTATTCCACTTGAAACTGTTGGTAATATAGAAATCGTACCACTAGGTTTTATAGTAGTATGTAAAGCTGGTTTATTTTCGCCTAATTCATCTGCTAATTTGTCGGCAGATTGTACAGCAACATCTTTTAACTCTTTTAAAAGTTCAGCTTGTTGTTTTTTAGAATATTTAAGTATATTCATAGCATCTTGCCAACCTGTCAAAGAACAACCTATTAACCTATCATCTTTGTTAGATTGATTCCAATGATGTAATTCAAATTCAACTAACGTCATTCTGTAACCAATTTTGGCTGATAATCTTTGAGCTTCTAATAATTCTTTTTTATTTAATTTACCGTTTTCTATAAATCCCATAACATTTATTTCAGTTAAATTACAAACTTGATTATTTTTTAAAATTATCTCCATACAATTACCAGTATAAACATGTTGTGATGGAAAAACGTGTTGATAATGATTTACAGAAATATCCCAAACAGATTCCTTACTTCTTTTAGATATAGATTTTACATATAAATAATTATTTGGCTTGTTTAATTTTTTAACTATTTCATCAATTTTATTTTGTTTTCTACTTACCAATAATTTAAAAATATTATTGAAAAAATGTATAAATCTACCATTAATATCTAATGAATAAGTTGTATTAAGTTTATTATAATCTTTACCAATTAGAAAAGTATTTTTTAAAACAGATGTAACACCATAGAATGACAATAAATTTTGTATGTCTTTTATTAATTTATATTGGTTACTTGTGAAAAGCACCCTTGCTTCTTTTTTATTTAAATATACACTCCCATCTGTTGAAAACAATCCATTTATCAAACCCATTGCAAAATTATCTCCACTTGTCCAAGTATGATTAGGAATGATTTTGTCATCTTTTGAATATGATAAGCCTAATTTATTTATTAAGTAATCTACAAATGTTGATTTAAAATTACATTCAAGATATTTTTTATTATATTTTCTAGCATACCATTTAGGTAAAATACCAGTTATTTCTTTATGTTTTTTGTCTATAAAATCTTTAATCTCAAAATCTAAATTATTAACAGTAAAAGAACCAACATTATATTTATAGTCTTCTTTAAAGTACAAATTACCATAGACAATAACAATACCAGCTAATAAACCATCTTCATATGAAAATTCTTTATCACTGAAACCTTGTACTTCATTTCTATTTAAAGGTATTTTATCTCCTTTTTTAAGTTCGGATACCTTTATATTGTTTATATTTTTCCCATTAATTACAGGGAATTTATGTTTAGCTGTTGCATATGTTTTTCTATTACCACCAAAGTCAATTTCAAAAACTTCTTTATTTCCTCCAGAAAGCCAACATTCAGCATTTGCAATAGAACCATCCAATGTTTTAACTTGGAATTTTTTGCCTTCTAATTCATCTATATTAAATATACCGTTAGTTGTTTGTACTAAAACATCTTTTGGCATACTAGGGTTACCGCCCATTGCATCTGGTTTTCTTTTTTTAACAGCTTCCATATTTTGAAATGCTGGCTCGCCATTATATCTCATTTGTTCTATTTGCCAATTTAATTGTTTCTCTGTTGGTTTTTCTTCATATACAATAGTATTATTACTCATTTGTCTATGAATAATATCTTTATTAATAATCCACTGACCATCTATTTGTTTATATAAATCTGTTTTTGCGTTTATTATTTCATTATCATTTGGGTCGAATAAAACAACTTCACTTGTACGACGAACTCCACCAGATACAACATTTTCACCAATTATGTTAGCTATATCAGCACAATCTATAGGCTTTAATGTTTTCATTTTATTGTTTATATTAATGTTTTTATTTATTATTTTATCAATTTTTTCAAGCATTATTTTGATACTTTGAAATCCGCTTGCATGACCACCAAAAGTTTTTAATTTTTCTCCTTTTGGTCTTATGTTATCATAATTTATTACTATGGTATTTATTTTTTTAAACTTTTTATCAGTTAATAATTCTAAATAATATTTTAAACCACTTGTCCACGCTTCTTTAGAGTCTGAAATTATTATTTCAACAATATTTTTATTTCTAAAATTTAAACTTGTGTATTCTTGTCTTTCATTTTTAGGTATTGGATTATAATATTCATGTATAATATTTAAATCTGTCCTAAATTTTGGTAATTGATTTACGTCTTTTGGTAAAACTCTAACTCCTACACCAGCACCTATCAATAATAAATAAAACAAATCATGATAAGCTTCGATATTGTCTATTACTAAAAAACTACAATTAGAGGTAAGTATATTTTTATCCAAAGTAAAAGAATTCGTATCTGGCTCTTCTACACACCAAACGTCATCTATTCTACTCTGTGTTTCAATTTTTTCTACAGACCAAAATATTTTTTTATTATTTTTTTTAAAATTATTTTTATGTTTAGAACGTAATAAAAAATTTCTCGTTATTGTTTCTGAAGATAAATTAATGCTATAACATGGTGCATATTCTCCTGTAAAAGGACTATCTTCTCTTGAGATTCTTGTATCACCATATTTAAGTCCAGCAATCGCACAAATATCTCGAACCCTCAATAAAGTTTCTTTATTAGAGCTACTAATTGTATGGACATTATTTGAATTACTTCCATCTGTCGCAAACAGCCCTATTAAAAACCCATATAAATATTCTATGTTCATATTCATATTAGGCAAGGTTTTCCATGTAGAAGGCAATCCATAAACCAATGTTTGATTGAGTCCTCCTATTGTTGATGTACTACCTGTGGTAAAATATTTTAATAATTCTTGTTTTTCTCCAACAAGTGCAATTTTACAATGATTTTTAAATTTATCGTATGTTCCGTCGCCATAAACTATTCCATGTTGAATTCCTACGGAACAAGGTATTATATCTTGACGTTCGTATCTTTTTTTCTCTCGTAGTTTATCTCCTTTTAAAAGCTCATGCGTTTCTTTTGTAAAAAATTTTCTTTTATCGTTGGGTTTTTCTACAAACCATCTATGATTATTTGTAGTTTCTATTATTTTTGTTGCTTTTCCTTTTTTTAAATGTAATTTAATTAATTCCGCTTTACCAAAATTTGTTATCCTAGCTTCTCTCCATCCACCAGTTTCAGACAATACTTTTGCAACATCCCCATCTTCAAAGTCGTTAAAAGATACTACTCCTTTATCTGTTATAAATTCGGTATTTCTACTAAAACAATTAAAGTTTGCCATAGGATAATCTTTAGATGCTTGACTACCGCCTAACCATAATGACCTACCTGATGTAAATTGTTTTAAATTGAATATATTATCATATATTTTTTCTGCTTCCAGTTTTGTCGTTGGTGCTAAGCTACAATTATAATCAACAACTCTTGCAACTGTCTCCCACCATCTTTCTCTTCTATTTTCGTTGGGTAACCATCTGGAATATGTTCTAAGATAAACAAAGTGTCCTAAATCAGTAGGGAATGGGTCAGGTCTATGCTTATAGTCACTTAAAAACTCCTTAGAGAGTAGAGAATACTCTTTTTCAACCATATTTCTGTTGATGTCTTTATTATGTCTATATATTATATATGCTTTGGCAGTTTTTTTAAAATCTGTTGCCATTAATTCTTCTTCTACCAAGTCTTGTATTTCATCAACGTTAATAATATCATCGGCACTACTAACCACAGATTCTATATCTGATGATATTTCTTCTGCAACATTTTTGTCAACTTCGTCGGCATCATACATAGCTTGTATAATTGCTGTTTTTATCTTATTTGAATCAAATTCACACAATTCTCCATTACGTTTTTCAATTTTCATTTAATCATTCCTTTCTATTTCACTTTTGGTCTACCTTCACATTTGTCTCTATCTTCATTACATTCGGCACAAGGGTCTTTTCCATCTTTTACAATCAACCACGCAAGTCTCCCCTCCATTAAACAAGTTCGTGGAACGTAGCTTTGATGAATAACTATTTGTTTTAAAAAGTCCATAAATCTACCTCCTAATTCTTTTGACATACCATAGTTTCAATTCTATTTTGTTTAATAATATCTAGTCCATATTCTTCACTATAAAACCAAAAATATTTCTCGTCTACATTGGTTAGTATATTTGAAAAAGTTTCTATTGTTTCATTTTCTAATTTATATTCAACATTATATAATCTGTTTAACATATACTTTTCAGCTCTAATTAATGTCATAATAACTATTCCCCCTTTCAATTAAAATCTCTATTTTATTTTATATTTTTATATTTTCCTATCTCATTAATTTTTTTATCAAATTCTTCTTTTGTCATCCCTTTTAACTCTTTAATATATTTGGTTAATATTCGTACGGCTCTTTCTTTACTAGATTCTTCGACACACATTTTGTACTACCTCCTAATAAATAATATCATATTTAACTAATATTTTAAATTAAACTTACAATTTATTTTATATTTTTTATATTTTTTAATAAAACATCAATTATTTGCCATTGTTTGATTCTTTTCATTGCAATATTATTAAAATGTTTATTCCAATCAAATGTTGTTATAAAATTATATATTTCTTGGTGTTTCTCTTTATTCATAATTTTAATTTTATACTCACCTGAATAATTTTCATTTTCTTTTAATATTTTACCTGCTGTTCCATCGCCCCAATAACACATTCTAATATCAAATAATGCTTTATCATAATTTTTACTATCTTGCCTTGTGATTTTTATATCTTTTAATTTATTAATAGGCTTTTTATTTAATTCTTTGTTTTCAGGTCTTTTATAAATATTAAAACAACAATGTAATTTTCTATCTGTATAAATTCGCTCACCTAAATCTTCGCTATAAATCAAATTAAATTCATATAAACTATTTACATTATTTAATTGACTAATCGGTAATATAAATGCTATATAATCACCAATTTCAATACTTTTTTTAAAAAATTTTTGAGCTAAATTCATACACCTTCCATATGGAGGATTCCCTATAACTAATCTTCCCCATAAATAATCTATATTTAATTCTAAATAATCTTGTTTTATAATACTTTTATGTTCTGGTTCTATATCATAAGCCCAACATATTGAAGGAACTTGCAAATTAAAACTTCCATTACCCGCACTTGGTTCAATAACTTCTGATATGTTAGTTTCTCCTATTATTTCATATGTTTTATTTATACAATATTTAGCTAATTTTTTTGATGTATAATATTTATCTAATTTTATTTTATTTGGATTATATTTAATTAATATCACTCCTATTATTATATCTACATTTTATAATATACAAACATTGATATGATGGGATTTGAACCCACTACCGACCGAACCCATACCAAGTTTTAATCTCATTTTCATGGATAGGATTTGAACCTACTCTCGTCAAGTCATAATACCAATTTTCTGAAATCTCTATCAATGCTTGTATATCTATTATATCACTAACCACAACATTTGTCAAGTATTATTTTGGCTTTATTGAAATACTTTCTTCTTTTTTAGCAGTAACATTATTTATAACTTCAATACCACCATCTGTTTCCATTAAAATGGTTCCATCGTCAGATACCATAACTTGTTCTTTAAATTTAACCTTGTCAATACTTTTAGTAGTCTTGACAAGTTCTGGATACAAGGCTTCTAATTGGTTAATAATAGATTTTTCATCTTCGTATACCCATTTTTTTTTATTTGATTTACTTAGTCTGCCGAAATCCGATTCAAGTGTATAATCCTTATCAATCGCAAGTTGTGCTTCATAATATATTCTTATCTTTTTTTCTACTTCGTTATATTTTTTACTTAATGCTTTTTTTGCTTTTTTCATTTGCTCTTCATATTTTATAATTTCTGATAATAAAGATAATAATTGTATTGCTTGCTCTTCACTCGTTGGTACTTGAACATTTTGTTTTATTAAATCTTTCATAATATTACATCACCTATCCTATTTTTTGCTATATTAAAACAATAAACCTTTTTTTACTCATGTTTCCTTCCTTCATATAGTTTGATTTGATGTAAACATTTTTCCTTAGTTTCATATTGTCCTGAATAATACTCGTATCTGTCTATGGTGGGATTATAAATGAATAAACCCCATCCCTTAGACATTTCAATAATTTTCCATTTTTCGGTCTTACTCTCAATTCCTTTAACTTTATATAAATCGTCTATATCTATTTTCACAAATCTATCTCCAATATTTTTTCATAATTCTTTAAATGCCATTCCATTCTAGTTTTATCTCTAATCCATTTATCATTTTCATCTTTTATCCACGCAGGTTGTCTGCCCCATTTTAATACATGTATTAAATCATTTTCATTTAAATTAGCAACCAATGCCTTTGTTGTTTTAGCAGTTATTTTCTTACCAGTTGATAAAGACATTAAAGACAATCTTGGTTTATATTTAGTATTTATATCTAAAATGATACAATTATTTTTATCAGTATCAATTTGAATATTTGTATACCCTAAATAATCTTTTTGTGCTTTTATCATTTCTATTAACGATATATTATTATTAGGTATACTATCCCATATCTGTTGTAAAATACTTTCCTTATTTATGTCTCTGTATTGTGAACTTGTCTCTCTCGATACAGCTTTTATAATATTCTCAAGGTTTAAGTCATGTTTATCAAGTTCGGGTATTTTATTTTTACTAATGATTTTAGCATTGCCTATATAACTATAATAAGGAACAAAGTCTAATAATTTTTGTGATTTGCCAAATTCTTCAAAGAAATTTAGTTGTATAAGTATATCAAGTTGCCTAGAATTTAACGAAGTATTATTTAAGTCTTTTAATAGTTCTATGAAGTTTTTATACTCTTTGTCTTTGAGTTTATATAATTCATCTGATACTGTTGCATTTAAATGTTTGATAGAAGATATTGATTTATATATAATATTATTTTCGTAATCAATATTGTAAGTGCTATTAGAATTTCTAAATTGAGCTGATTTTAAAGACATATTGAAATATCCCAATTCTTTTACTATTTTATTAGTTTCCTTTATGTCTTTTTGATATTGTTCTAATATAACTTTATAGTATTCTAAAGGATAGTTTATTTTTAGATATGCACCATACAAACTATCTAATGCGACTGAAATTGAATGAGAAGCATTAAAAGAATATCTAGAATTATCTTCTACGATTTGCCATGCTTGGTCAAAACCTTCATTTGTTTCTACTTTAATATCCCATTGAAATTGTAATTTACTTTTTAATTCTATTAATTCTTCTTCTTTAAATTTTTTCTTAGCAATTTTTTTAACTATGCCATAAGTTTCATCTTCGTTTACTCCTAACCATACTAAAAATTGCATAACATTTTCTTGATACATCATAAAATGATTTGTATTTTCTAAAAGTTTATCCAATGCTTTGACACCACTTGTATATTCTTTTCTTTCTACAAAGGTATTTAATAAAGAAGAGAATCCAGGTCTAATTGATGCAACGAATGCTGATACCTCTGAATAGTTTTTAGGTTTATATTTTTTTACTATATTGGTTGCAAAGTCAGAATCTGCTTGATTGAGAGTGGCAGTAATACCATCTGCATATAATTTAAAAATTTCATCATTTAAATTATCTATTAATTCTGGAACATCAATAACATCTTTGCCCACTAATTTAAATGTATCAGATATAATACTTACTACTTTTACTGTCAAATAATCATTTTTGAGAAACTTCCAATCATCTGCCTCCGCTGATGTTATTGGAACACAAAATTTATCACCAATTTTTATGATGCCTAATTCTTCCTCTATATTTTTATCCATTATTATATTTGCACAAGGATTTGGTGAAACACTAACAACAGAACCAATAAATTTCTGAGAATGTTTTATTATTTTTCCCCACTTATCATCATTTCTATATTCTTCTATATTTTTAGCAATAAAATTATATTCATCATATTCTAATTCCATATTTCTACATGTGTTTCTAAATGCTTCGCTTTCTTTCATAGTACCATAGGCTAACATCCAGTAACACCCATTTTCACCTAATAAATCTTTAGTAGCTTTTATAAAAGGCTCTGGGTCTGCTGTATTGAAATCAAAATCTGGTAGTGATTTTGTTTCTAACAATCTTGATTTACTGATAAATCTTGTAGGATAAATAGGAACATCTAATGCTAATCTATCTATACCAGTAAATCCTAATAATCTATTTATATAAAAACTAACCCCACTACCCCTTCCAGTTTTTGTTAATATGCCACCATATTTTTCTTTTGCTATGCGAACAATTTCAGCATTTAATAAGAAATAGTCTGCCGTATGAACTTCCTCATTTGTCTCTTTTATTATGTTCATTTCAAAACTTATGGCATTTATATATTCTTCGTGTTTTTCTTCTGGTATCCTTTCTTTTTCTATAAGCCATTTATCATATACTAATCTTCTTAATTTTTCATATCTTTGGTCAATTGTAAGTGTAGGATAAATAGAAGGCATTTTTACTGATTTATCTACAATTATTTCTTCACAACTATCTAATATCAATGTATTCTCTAATGCTAATTTTGCTTGTTCGTCAGATAAAATACCTTGCTTTTTATATCTTTGTAATATCACATCATATGAAGGATAATCTAATATAAAACTATCTTCATCATCATATGACATATTTTTACCTTTAAGATATTCTAATCTTTCAGCACCTTGTTCGGGATATATATAATGACTATCATTGCCATGTATTATCTTTAAGTTAAATTCATTTGCTACATCTAATGCCTTCTTATTAATATTTTTTTGAATTTGTTCATTGTGAGATTGTACTTCTACAAAAACAGAATCACCAAAATGATTTACGAGTGGTTTAAATATTTTTTCAAATGATATTTCATCTTTAAACAATCCGCCTACACAAGCAGTGGTTATATATATATCATCTTTGTTAAGACCTAATAAGTCATCTATAAATATTCTGGGCTTATAATAATATCCTTCTTTATTTGCCCTTGAACTTATTTTATTCAATTTCTTTCTCGCAATATCTGTTCGTGCTATTAATATTATATGATAATTTGACCTATCTTTTTCTAATGGGTTAGGAACTATATATCCTTCCATTGCAAAACAGATTTTTAAATTATATTGTTCTTTTAATTCAAGAGCCTTTAATATATCACCACCAAATCCATGCTCTGTTGTAAAATAAGTATTGTGGTTTAGTTCTTTTGCTCTTTCCATATAATTTTCTATGTGAATGTGTGAATCTGGTGTAAATATTGAACTATGAGTTGTATGTTTGTGATAATTATTGTATCTCATTGAGATTCATCACCTCCATAAATCTTCTAATGTATAAATTTTCCCCTTTACATGCTCTTCATGACTTCTAAAATTACATAAATTATCTGCGAAGAAATCGTCTGATGATACTGGAAACTCTTTTGCATTTCTTATATCTTTTATAGTATCGAGAGCCCATTTTTGTGCCTCTATATAATTCTTTTCTTTAAAAATTATTATTTGCTTATCTTGTTTCCTAAATAAATTAAATTGCATAGCCATCGGATATTTGCCATACTTTTCTTTTACCCATTTAGAATATAAATACAACTGTCGAGTATATCTCGTTAGTTCGTCTTTACTCTTAAATCCACTTTTGCTTTTATGGTCTATCAAAATCAGAGAATCGTTATTTTTATTTTTAACTAATAAGTCAATATAGCCTATAAAATCATAATCACCTATTTTAGTTTCTACTTTTGGTTCAATTTCTAATACTTCATAATTATCAAAAAAGTCAAATTTCTCTAAATATGCAACACCTTGATTATAATAATTTTCTCTTAAATCTACATACTTATTATGTGGAAAATCTTTAACTTCATTTATAAATCTTTCTTCAAATACATTAATCAAATCCCACGGAACTATATCATTTTTCATTGCCTTTTCTATTATTTCATGCATAATACTTCCATATCTAGCAAAAGCATTGTCATCAGAATCTTTATTCCTATTTATATAATTTTCAAACCAACAATATTTACAACCACTATCCCAAGAATTAAGTCTACTAAATGACCATGTCATGTTGTCTACTTTTTCTTGATATTGCTCTTGTATTGTTTTATCTGTTTCTTTATCTTCTTTTATTTCTTCCGTTTTATTATGTGCTAAATGTTCTTCTATCCGTTCAATAGTTTTCTTTCCGATACCTTTAACTTTGTAAAGTTCGTCTATATCTATTTTCATAAAATCAACTCCTTTTGATTATATAATTTTTCCCAAATATTTAATCCTTTATCAAAAGGACTATCTTTATCTTTTAATATATTTTCATTATCATAAATCAAATATTTTGTACAAAAATTATCAAATTTATCCAATTCTTTTAAACAATATTTTCTATCTATACCTTTATCCAATGCCAACACGACATCACATTGAGTTTTTAATATTATTTCTAACTGTTTATCAGAAATAATATGTTTTGACAAAGCTACAACATTGTTTATACCCATACTCATGGCTTGTAAAACAGATTTTTCTGATTCGACAATTACAATTTCGTTTTTTTCTATTATGTTAAAATAGTTTTCATAATATCCATATAGTATATTTACAGCATTATAATCGAAATATGAGAGATATTTAGGGATTTCATCTTCTTTATAGGTGTCTATAGTTGTTCTGCCCTTCAAAGTAATCAAATTGCCCTCTGTGTCTCTTATAGGTATCAATATTCGACTATCATTTGTATCATACGAGATACCCATTTCCACCTGTATTTTAAGTGATATACCATCTTCGGAAAATAACTTATGTGGCATATTTATAAAACTATTTAGCACTTCTTCTCTTATGGGATTGTTCGTATACAATTCTTCAAACCCTGTTGAAAACCTATCTAATATATTTAAAAAATTAGGTTTTTTATATTCTTTTAAATCAACATATGCAATATTTAATTGACCCGAAACCCAATTTATTGATTGTTTAAAATTACATTTTAAAATATATTCTATAAAACTAAATATATCTCCACCATCATAATCTCCACGAGTATGGACAATAGTATTCAAATGTTCATTTGTTAATAAAACTTGAACACTTGTTAAATTATCTCCATCTGGTAATCCACATTGAACTCTTTTGTTTTCATATAATTTAACACGTTTACATTCTAGTTTTTCTAACAAAGATACAACAAGAGAAGGATTTTTGTATAAATACCTTTTCAGCTCTTTTATATCCAAATCCTCCTCCTCCCTTATTTAAAATGGATTAAATTCTCTTAGTCCACTTTTCATTTGTTTTATTTTAGCATGGTCGCCATCAAAATGCATATCTATATATTGATACTCTTCGAATTGACCTCCTAGTCTATTAAATTCAATAAATATTTTATGTGTTCCATCACTATTATCGCTCTGTCTTTCCTCTATTGTTTTTTTCATCCAGTAAGCCACAACAGATGCATACCTATTTAATTTGTCAGAATCCGCAAGTCTTATTTCCTTCGGTGACATTTGAGCCCCTGCTAATACTGCAATATTTAACTTTCCTGCTATATTATTTTTTAAAAAATTAGTCATGTCGCCTAAATAATTATGCTCTTGTATTTTTAAATTTGCTGCTGATGAAGTTTTTATATAATCATAAACTAAAAAGTCTAAACCTATTTTTCTTTGAAGTATTTTAGTTGTGGTCAATATTTTTTCTTGTGTCCATTCGGGGTCATATATATGTGCAAATGGCTTTGATTTTAACCATTCTTTAGCCTCTACTAACTTTTCAAATTCCTTATCATTATATCTTTTGTTTTTTATATTTGTAACAGATATTCCAGTATAAAGAGATAGAAATCTTTCTAAAAATTGTCTAGTTTGCATTTCTGTATCAAATATAGCACAAGGAACACCCTTTTCTAATTTATGAACTATTTCATTTAAAAAAAACATACTCTTGCCACTTTTGGCTCTGCCTCCAATTATGATTAGTTCAGTTCTTTCATATTTGAAAAATGTATTTATGGTGTCAAATTTGCTAGGGAAACCAATAGTGTCACTATTCTCACTTCTATTTTTTATTTCATCAAACGCAACATCTATAACTTCATCTATTGTTTTAACACTATTTTCCATTAAATATTCTTCTGATAATTTCATTATATCATCTTGTATTTTTAAATTTATAATATTCATTCCATCTTCAAGATTATACAGAACATCTTTTGATAAATTCTTTAATTTTATATGACTGGTTCTTCTAAAATCCATATTCATAACATTGCCACATCTGCGAATATATTCGTTTAAATCTGTAGTTCCAACATATCTAAGTTTTTTAAATATTTCTCTTAATTCTTTTGTCGAATGTTTTCTAGTCATTTTTTTATACTTGTTGCTTGATTCTAATTTTGAAATCACCGTATAGTCATCTATCTCATTTACACCATCAACATTAAATAAATCAAATGCTATATCATATAAAATTGATAATTCTTCATTAAAAAACATTTTAGGTTTTAAATTTTCCGAATGACCGATAAGTGATGGTTTTAAAAATATACTTCCAATAACACCATTCTCGCTAGTGTCATCATGTGGTAAATCATATGATATAATTGGTTTATTTTTATCATCATCACTCACATTTTTAAATATATCACCCTCTGTATACTGTTTTTTTGTCATATTTTCACCTATCTATCTATTTTTAAATATTTTGGAGTTATCTTTGTGTGTTCAAAGTCTGTGTCTTCTGCGAATTCTATATCTCTTTTTTTATCATTTAACTCTTTTAATATTTGCATTCGTTTCTTTTTTTTGTATTTATCTATTATCTTATAATTTTGAGAATAATATTTAATACCAAAAGGATTATTTAATTCTTCTTTATTATCTATTACATAATTAGTGACAAATAATAAAAAATCGACATCCATATTATCATCATCTACCATTTGTTTGAGTGCAAAATTTATTGTCTTAGATGCAAATTTTTGATTTTTTAATACTTCATATATTTGTCTTTTCTTAGTTTTCTTATTATAACACTCCTTATGATAATAACGTTTTTTAAACTTAATGGCAATATCTTTTTCGACATTGCCATTAAATTTACAATTATTATATCCACATTTCATATCACTTTACTTCTTTAAGTGCTTTTAAAACCTTTTTAAGAGTTGTCACATCAGTAGTTTTGCTTGGTGCATTTGTGCCATTATTTTTCATTATTTCTAATAATTCTTTGGTATCTTTACCACCTTTGGTCAATTCTTTATATTTCCTCTTTATATTTTTATATAATTCTTCGCTACTTTCTTCTTTAGGCTCTTCTACTTTTGGTACTTTTGGTTTTGATGTTTTCTCTTTTGGCTCTTCAGTTTTTGATGCTTTCGGTTTCGATGGCTTAGGTATAGGTTTTACGTCAGACCCTTCCTTTTTCTCTTTTTCAATTGTTGCTTTTATCCCATCTTTAATAGCTTTTATGTATTCTTCAGCACCATATGGAACTCTAATAGGAAGTTCAGAAAATCTTGAACCTGCTTCTATATAAGTATCATCTCTAAAATGCATAAATCTTGTTTTATTAATTAAAGCACCACCTTTACTTGTTTCTGCTTCAGATACAATATTACATATTATAGGGCATTTATAAGCAATAGTATTAAAATAATCAGTAGATAAGTTGGAAGTTACAACGGTATAATCCTCTTCATCTAACTTTGATTTAACAGTTTTTGTTTTATTATGACCTATAAAATAATATCCATACCCTGTATTTTTTATTTTATCTAATAATTCGTTTATTAATGATTGTAACTTTTTTCTTGGTTCTCCATCATATTATTCACATATTTCTATGTGTATGGACTATATCATCATCCATTTAAGGATGTTTAGCACTTCCAATGGTAGTTTATTCTCCATTGTACTCCCATAAAGGGATAGTCTCTTAACTTTACTATTTT
>Ga0209414_1000438_pt1 | contig 19793 bp, 17 predicted proteins | sample LakVidmifraction_4_FD_181154 | JGI IMG/M metagenome (GOLD analysis project Ga0209414, IMG submission 181154) | Hypersaline microbial communities from Lake Vida, Antarctica - Brine Hole Two &gt;0.2 micron (SPAdes) (version 2) | ecosystem: Environmental > Aquatic > Non-marine Saline and Alkaline >... | reverse complement strand
CGTGTTGACTTTATGGGAATGTTTTCTGAGGCATTTAATAACATGGTTATTTCACTAGACAATAATGAAAAAGCTCTCAAGAAGAAGATTAATGAGTTAGAAGATGCACTATCTCGTATTGGTGTACTGGAAGATATATTGCCTATATGCAGTCACTGCAAAAAAATAAGAGTTGAAGGAACAGCTTCTGAAGACCAAAACAACTGGATACCAATAGAAAGCTATATCAGCGAAAAAACTGATGCAAGATTCTCTCATTCAGTTTGCCCCACATGCATGAAAGAACACTACTCATTTGACGATATGAACTAATTACAAATCAATAGAGTTTTTTCACCAATCACCACGATTCTTATGAATTACAGCACAATATAGGGAAAACATGTTCAACAAAGAATCCTTGACAATTAAAGATGCATTTTTTTTAGAAAGCATACAAAAAAGACATCAGAAAATCTCCGACCAACAAAAGAAAAATTTTGAAAGGTCACAGGAGATTGTTGCCAATCGCGAAAAACAACGCCCCTCAAAAATATCATTTCCTGAAACACTGCCAATAACAAATGTTAAAAATGAAATACTTGAAAAGATCAAAAACAATCAGGTAATCATTCTTTGTGGTGAAACTGGATCCGGCAAAACAACTCAATTACCTAAATTTTTATATTCACTCGGCTATGGCATTCGTGGGCGAATTGGTTGCACCCAACCACGACGTATTGCAACTGTTTCAATGGCAAAAAGAGTATCTGACGAGATGTATGGCTGTAATCTTGGAGAACAAGTTGGCTATAAAGTACGTTTTGACGAAAAAATATGTACTGAAACATCAATCAAATTCATGACCGACGGCATACTGCTTGCGGAAACCACCAGCGATAGAAATCTGCTTGAATATGACGCAATCATCATCGACGAAGCACACGAAAGAAGCCTAAACATTGACTTCATTCTGGGATACATCAAACGACTCCTACACAAACGCCCCGACTTGAAAATAATAATTAGTTCTGCAACCCTAGATGCAGAAAAGTTTTCAGCATTTTTTGATGATGCACCAGTAATAAATGTCAAAGGGCGACATTTTCCTGTCGAAGTTTTTCATCTACCTGAATTAAGCGACTCCGAAGATCTAAGTCGCCACATCTTACGAGCAGTAAACATGCTTAACGATATTGATTGCGAGGGAGACATTCTTGTCTTTCTTCCTGGAGAACGAGAAATTCGAGATGCAGCAAACCTATTAAAGGGACAAAATTGGAAAAGCACAGAAGTTCTTCCTCTCTATGGACGTCTGACTCTTGGCGAACAGCAAAAGATTTTTATAACAGGTAAATATCGTAGAATAGTTTTGTCAACCAACGTTGCTGAAACATCTCTTACAATTCCTGGCATTCACTATGTAATTGATTCAGGTTTGGTTAGAATGAAACGCTATTCTCCTCGAACTCAGATTGAGAGTCTTCAGATTGAACAGATTTCCCAAGCTGCAGCAAAACAACGTCAAGGCCGATGTGGACGTATTTCAGAAGGTATTTGCGTTCGACTATATGACGAACTAATCTATGAAGATAGCGAAGAATTCACACCGCCTGAAATTCTAAGAACATCATTGGCCGATGTAATACTGCATATGAAAATAATTAAACTTCCGGATATTGAAATCTTTCCATTTGTAGATGCTCCCAAAAGAAATCAGGTGCGTGAAGGACTAAAAACTTTATCCGAAATTGGTGCTCTTGATCAAAACAATGAACTTACCAACCTTGGCAGAACAATTGGACGATTCTCTGTAGACCCTCGCTTGGCAAGAATGTTGATTGAAGCAGATAAGCTCAATATATTTACAGAAGTCAGCTGGCTAGTGGCCGTACTAAGTATCCAGGACCCTCGTGATTTCCCAATTGACAAGCAAGATGAAATCAAAGTTGTTCACAAACAGTGGACCGATGACCGATCAGATTTTCTATTCTTCCTGCACCTCAGAAACACCTTGGAAGAAATGAAAAAACAGAAGGCATCAAACTCAGCAATCAGAAGATTCTGCAAAAAAAACTTTCTCAACTACATGAGAATTCGTGAATGGGAAAATCTTCAACGCGACATAAAAAGTACAGCTAAAGAGATGAAATGGAAGAACCTAAACACGCCTATTGATATAAGCAAATTGCAATATGATCATCTTCATAGATCTATTATATGCGGAGTTCCGATGCAGATTGGCAGAAAGAATGAGACAAAAGGTTATTTAGGAACTGCTAATAAAGAATTCTTCATATTCCCAGGCTCTGCACTATTTGACAAAATGCCAGAATGGGTAATAACATTCAACCTTGTTGAAACAACAAAACTATACGCAAGAACTGTTGCGCAAATTAATCCGGAACTTATTGAACAATCAGTCCCCGACCTATGTACAACAATATACTCAAATCCAAACTGGGACTCAGAACGCGGCTTTGTCTGTGCAGAAAAAAATTCATCATTAGGCGGACTTGCAATTACCCAAAAAGAACGTGCTCACTACGGAACCGTTAACCCGAAAGAATCTCGCAAGATTTTCATTACAGATGGCCTAATTCCGGCAAACATAACCTTAAAGGGAAAATGGATAAAACAATATAAAGAAGTTCTACAGGAAATACAACATAAAGAAATTAAGATTCGGCGCCCAGGTTCAGGAGTAGACTTCCACAAAGCATATAAATTCTTTGACAATAAAATTCCACAAAACATAAATAGTGCCAAAGAACTTGACCGTTGGACATACAAAAACAGAGATGCACTGCACGTCCTCGAAAACGATATTTCAACTTCAGTCATACAGAATGTTACTAACGAAAGTTTTCCGGACTTCCTATGCAAAGGCGATGATAAATTCAAAATTGATTACCTATACAGTCCAGATCACGATGATGATGGTGCAACAGTGTATGTTCCGGCAAACAGACTTTTTATGATTACTCCAACTGATTTAGAATGGCTTGTAAAAGGATGGGCTGAACAAAAAACATTATTAGTTCTAAAAACACTTCTTAAACCAATCAGAATGCAGCTGAATCCACTAAGTACAAGAGCAAAAGAATTTGCAGAGGATATTCTACAAAGTAATGAATACCAGAACAAACCATTCATGGAAACACTTGTCTCATATATTCGCAAAGAATTTGATATTTTCATTGGCAAAGATGACATGAACATTCAAAACCTTCCAATATGGTTCGTACCAAGAATTGCCGCAGTAAACAGTCAAAATCAAATTATAAGCACAAGCCGGGAAATTGAAACTATAGAAAAAACAATTCCGGAAAAAGAGTTACTTAAAACCGAAAAGAAAAAATTAATTAATGGTTTCCCTGAAGAGCCAATTCTCCAAAAAGAAACCCTAAATGGCAAAACAGTATACAATGCTCTAAAAAAAGAACAGCATGGCTACCGAGTCGAACATTTTGTTGACCGTGAAGAAGCAGATGCCCTGTTTTATGAAAGTATTGCAACCATGTTCAGAGAGCAATATCCAGCACAAGTGCAATTCCTGGAAAGAAAACTTCCTCTTGACATCCAAACCAGACTAACACTAGGAGCAATGAACACTCAACACCTTGAAGATTTCATTGACGCATCAATATATCTTGCATTCGACAAAGTTGGTGATTTCCCATACAGCAAAGAACAGTTTGAAACCTCGGCAGAACAAGCACGCTCAGAACTTTACGAATGCGGACAGGAACTCGCACAAAAACTTTCTGCAATCTCATCCATCCATGGCGAAGTCATGGATGCAATTGATAGTGTACATAACAATGCAGTCCTGTATGGCGATATCGAAGCTCAATTAAAAGAAATTTTCTACTGCGGATTTCTATTGAAAACAGAAATCCTCTCCGACATACCACGTTGGCTTAAAGGCATCCAACTAAGAATCGAACGAGCATCTTACGACCCGCAAAAAGACCTACAAAAATATAACAACATCGAGCAATATGTAACCAAAATTCATACTCTCCGCCAAAAAGAGAAAAAACACATCCCCCCAAAAACAGCAAACATACTATTCATGCTACAGGAATTCAGAATAAGCACCTTCGCCCCGGAAGTCGGCCGACGAGTCAAAGTCTCCGAAAAGAAAATCCGCACACTCCTCTCCTAACCCCCATCATCATAAAATAGAATTTTCAACTTTATTTGTTGCAGCATTAGCTCCGGCGGGCTTGCCCCGGCGGGAATAAGATTATCTTACCTGATGAATCTTGCACAAAACGTTCATTTTGCTGCATAACAACTGTAGCCGAGTCGCCCCGGCTCGGAGAAAAACAACGTTTTTCTATTTTCTTAAAATTCTAACGTCGTTTGCAGGTACTTCAACATTTGCAACGACTTCACCAGAAAATGCATCAGACCAGCCATCACCAACATTCATAACAGCAGGTTCATCGCCCCAGTTAACAACAAACAAAAAGCAATGTTTCAAAACAGCATAACACCGTCAAGGGCATCATATACCAAACCTTAAACTCTATTTTCCTTAGATTTCTGGTTGAGAGGCAAAACATGCATTTAGATCAATAAAATCAGTAAATGATATTTGGCTTTTTTGGCCCAGCTACTAAAAGAAAAGTGAAATGTAAGTTTGGACTTAAATGTTTTTAAACTTAGTAGCTGGGGGTGATAATTGCAGAAAATAATTTATTATGATTCCGATCACCAGCCTTCGCTCTTCGAGACTACGGCTCGACAGGCAGATCGGACGCTATCCCGCTCTGCGGGACAAATAATGTTTTTTGAAAAAAATGTAGAGTCGCCCGGCCACTAAAGTTGTAAATAATGTATAAGTCTTAACATGCTCATGTTGTTTTTAGTAGCTGGGCTGTGAGCCGAAAAATAAATCAACCGAAAAATCAAGGTAAAACAAAAAATCACAAACTTTTGATTGATTTTTGAAAAAAAAAGAATATAATAATTTTGATAGTTGCGAATATGTTTTTTTATATGATTTGATAACCGTATGAAAATCATATATATACTCGTATATTTTACAGTTGGATTTTTAGTCCACCGTCAGCTGAATGTCTAATATAAAAATATTGACGACTTGGAGAATGTAATCATGGAAGAAAAGATAAACATGCCATTACTTGGGGATGATTTTCCTGAGTTGAACGTTCAAACAACACACGGACCAATGAAACTGCCTAAAGACCTAAAAGGTCAATGGTTTGTGCTATTCAGTCATCCTGCTGACTTCACACCTGTCTGCACTACAGAATTTGTAGCATTTCAAAACAGATATGATCAGTTTGAAGCATTGGGTTGTAAATTAATTGGAATGTCAGTTGATCAGATTTTTTCACATATCAAATGGGTACAGTGGATTAGAGAGACTCTAAAAGTAGACATTAAATTTCCAATTGTTGCAGCTAATGATTCTATTGCAATGAAACTTGGTATGCTACATCCTGGAAAAGGAACAAATACAGTTCGAGCTGTCTTTATTGTTGACCCAAAAAGCAAAGTTCGTTTAATCATGTATTACCCACAGGAAGTTGGAAGAAACATGGATGAAATCGTTCGTGCTGTGAAAGCTCTTCAAATATCAGACAAGCAAGGTGCTATGGCAGCTGACTGGCCTAATAACAGCCTAATTGGTGACAGAATTATTGTTCCCCCTGCCTCAAATGAAGCTGATGCAGCAACTCGCCTAGATCAATATGAAGGTTTCGACTGGTGGTTCTGCCATAAACCATTAGAAAAATAGGATAAACTGTTAAGCGATAAAATAAAAAGCACGTTTTTGCATAAAAAATGTGCTTTTTTTATTAAATCAACGAAGAATGGACAACAAGATTTAAAAGATAAAAACGGCAGGATTACCCCTCCGTCAGGCTGCGCCTGCCACCTCCCCTAAACAGGGCAGGAGTACTTTGGTTCTAACACTTTGCCAAAAACTCTAATACACTCTGAAAATAAAACATCACCAGTATGTGTGAAAATACTACAACTGTAAGATGCAAGTGCTCCTGCCCTGTTTAGGGGAGGTGGCGCGCGAAGCGTGACGGAGGGGTAATCTTTATGCACAACTGTGATAAACATAACTAGCAGAACACAAACTAATAGAAACTTGGACCATATAATGGAAAAACTTGTTGGATGGATTGAACAAAAAGGCATCACCCACACAAACCGCCACAAACCATCATGAAAACTAACTTTAAATTTATAACACCACCAAAGATGATTAATAATGAACATTTTACTTGCAACAAAATTATTTTATGGTAAATTAGTTATATTTATTATATGAATTTGAATTAATGGAAACAGACATTTAGTTAGACAGTTGGTTAGCTTTTATTACAGCTCCATCGGAGCGGCATAATATAGCCACGGGTGTAAACCCGTGGAGAAATAACACGAGCAACGCTCGTACCTGCTCACGGCAGTGTATTTCGTGCTCGTAGAGCGAAGAAAAAACTATTTACTATTAACTATACACTATAAACTGTTTTCGTAGAAAACCAGAAGGAAACTAAATATGAAAAAAATAAAGAAAAAAGTTTATTTAAAAGAGCTGGAACGCCTACAGGATGAATTAGTTGAACTGCAACAGTGGATCAAAAATGAAGGATTAAAGGTTGTTGTACTCTTTGAAGGACGTGATGCCGCTGGAAAAGGTGGAGTAATCAAACGCATTACAGAACATATGAATCCTCGTATCTGCAAAGTTGTTGCTTTAGGTGTACCTACTGAGAAAGAAAAATCACAATGGTATTTTCAGCGCTACATAGACCACCTGCCTGCAGCCGGAGAGATGGTACTGTTTGACAGAAGCTGGTATAACCGTGCCGGAGTTGAACATGTTATGAACTTCTGTACAAAAGAAGAGTATCAAGAGTTCTTAAGAAGCTGCCCTGAATTTGAAAAAATGTTAATACGTTCAGGTATCACACTAATCAAATACTGGTTCTCGGTTGGTGACGACGAACAGGAAGAAAGATTCCAGGCCAGAATTAATGACAAGTCAAAGAGGTGGAAACTCAGTCCAATGGATCTGACAGCCCGCACAAAATGGGTGGATTATTCAAAGGCTAAAGATGAAATGTTTGAATATACAGACATTCCAGAAAGTCCTTGGCATGTTGTGGATGCTGACATCAAAAAACATGCAAGGCTGAATTGCATAACACATCTTCTCAGTCAAATTCCTTACATATATCTACCAGAAGAAAAACTAAAACTTCCACCAAGACAATCATCTAAAAAATACAAAAGACCACCATTTGACTCTCAAAAATGGATTCCGGATGTTGTGAAGAAAATGACTTGAAACAATGGTTAGTGAGCGAGCTTTGCTCGTAGTGAATAGTTTATAGTGTACAGTAAAAAAAGGTGGAAAATGGCAAATATATCTTACAAACAAAACAGTTGTTGCAAATGATATAATAATTAGTTATGTTACATCTAGTTATTGAGTGTTATTTCAGTAACTTCACCAATCAAAGGCAAAGACGCACTGCCGTGCGTCTCCACCTTTGATATTATTAACCAATATTGAAAGATATTATTTTACGGACATTCGTATAATAATTGTTGAAAGAAAATGTATTTGACGAGATAGCAACATTTCCTGGATAAAAAAGAATTTGATAGGCTTTGCCATATCTGGCAAATGTAAATAAGATACAAAATAAATCAAGAGAATGAAAAAAATATTATCAACAAATGAGTCCCCCACTATTCCGTGCCGCGTAATGAAAAGTGTGACTCTAACGGTAGCGATAAAAAGTTTTTTTTTAGTTTGAATCAAAAATTCAATGCTTGACACCACCGATGATTAGATATAGAATTGTATCATAAATTTAGAAAACAAACGTAATTTTACTAATCGACAAAACTTAAAAAAATTATTTCGTCAACAAGTCTGAAACAATCGGAATCGACAACCCTAAACAGGTTGGTAAGATTATTTACAAAATATGGAGATCGTATGAAAAACAACTATACAGCAGTAACAAAACAAGATGGTGATTGGTGGATTGGGTGGATTGCGGAAGTTCCTGGAGTGAATTGTCAGGAACGCACTCATGAATCTCTGCTTGAATCTCTCAAAGTGACATTGTCTGAAGCTATTGCCTTTAACAGGCAAGATGCCATTTCCGCAGCATATTCCAACTATACGGAAGAGCTAGTTTCTATATGAAACGAAATGCATTGATTAAACATCTTAAAAAACATGGATGTGTCCTAATTAGAGAGGGAGGAAGTCATTCATGGTGGGGCAACTCCACTCTTGGCACTCGAACATCTGTGCCTCGACATAGTGAGATTCAAGACCTCTTAGCAAAAAAGATTTGCAAAAACTTGAATATTACAAAAACATAGCAAGCACATCATTCAAAAGATTGCCACTAAACGGCATACTGCTATCGGTATTGCGGAATATCCGCAATTTATATAAATTTTAACATATCGTTACAGCGAAATCTTTCTCTGCTACTCAAAAAAAAGATTCTCTGAACTTTACATTCTACAAATAATCTGATGAAAAAAGCTGTTCCAAGAAATTCACCTTGTCCATGTGGGAGTGGACAAAAATATAAGAACTGTTGCTATCACATAGACCTATCCATAAAAGAAGGGAAAAGGATTGATGCAACCTTTACTCCGGATGAGGATGATTCTGTCTCGTGTGATATTTTGTCTCTTGACTCAATTCCAACACATAATCAGAACGGATTACAACCTCCTCTGAATAAAGAAACAATGATTCAACTACTATTGGATCGTCTGGAAAGAGATTTGATCGTCTTTAGAGTTGAGTTGATTGCTGATGCAACAAATAGACTTATTGCTGAAATGAACATAGTCCCTAAGTTCACCTACAGAGATGTTGCAAATGCCATTGAAAATGATCCTAGATTTTCTGCGTTTAAAAATCAAATCGTGTGCTTATCAGGATATGATCCAATCGAATTATTTGTCGATAAGCTAGAATAACAAATAGCAGAACCAGCGCGTGAACCTTACGCAGTAAAATGCACAATTTTCATGCCTAATGTTTATTTCCCGCTCAGGCACACGTGAACCCGGGCATTAAAAGAAGAGAAATTACGGGAAAAATGTACAAAACGGCAAATATATCGTATAAACAAAAAGAGTTGTTGCAAATGCTATAATAATTAGTTATGTTACATCTAATTACTGAGTTTTATTTCAGTAAATTCACCAATCAAAAGTAAAGACGCACTGCCGTGCGTCTCCACCTTTGATATTATTAACAAATACTAAAATTATTTACGAACAGGTATAATAATTGTTATGCACGGAAATACATATGGACGAAATACAACAATTTATAAGTGATTGCATTGAAACATCCAGCTGGTTTCATAACCGAAACAATGCTCAGAAGACCTTTGATAAAATGGTCATAGAATCAATAAATCGTGGCAAGAAAATAGCGATAGCAATAAAAAATGCGGCAACTCAGATGCCAGAGATGTCCGATTTTGTTTCGCGACCTATTTCTGAGTTAAACAAGTACTATTCAGAATTGGAACGCCTAGAAACAGAAATAGCCATTGCAAATAATTTCCGAAGAATGGCTGTTATGAGAAAACAAAAGGTACAACAACAGAATTTACATATAACCGAAAAGGAGAAAACAATTGGTTATGGGGAAAAAACTGATACCTGATGATATTCGAGAAAAAGTCTCTGTAATCGTAGCAAAATTCAACCAACAGGAACTTAAAACGTCAGACGTTCGTTACATTGCAAAATTTCAAGGAAGATTTCTTTATCTTGACAGGATAGCATATGGTAAAAAAGAGCCTGTAATCCGAATGGAGTATTTTAAAGAAATCAACGAATGGGAGTTTGCAATATTTAAATGGAGCACAGAAATATATGATACTGATGAATTCTTTTTTTCTGGAAGTGAACTGGTTGACGGGACTATTGAAGGTGCAATGAGAGCTGGCATGAAAGCATATCCAGTATAAACTGTCAGTTCAGGTGACAGCCAGACCCGAGCAGCTTTTGACAAATGTCTGAAAATTGAAAATTTGTTATTTTTATTGCAGTCAATGGCTTCTCTGGCTGCCTCTGACCAGCAACGTTAACAGAAGCTTTTTTAACCTTAATTTTACGGTTGAAAGGAAAACCCTGCATTTCAATCAACAGATAAATATCTCCCATTGGGTGATATTTATTAATTTTTATTTTCGACGGTCAACGCCCGTCGCTACAGCATGAATCTGCAGTTTTAAGGTTATTTTGCAAGTTGCCACCTGTAGCGGCGGGCGGTGACCGCCGAAAATAACCTGCAACCGTAAAATTAAGGTTTTTTAAGAAAGATCACAAAAACACTTGTACAAAACTATAAGTATAATATACAATTGAGGCAAAGTTAATAAACTGATTGAACAATAAAGGAGGACATACAATGTCAACCATAATGGAAAAACAAGAGGCTCACAAAATGGTGGACAGCCTGCCTAAAAGTGCCACGTGGGATGACCTAATGCATAAAATTTACGTGCGAGGAACGATAGAGCGGGGGCTTGCAGATAGTCGGGCTGGTCGTTCGACAGAAGTAAGAGAAGTCCGAGCGAAGTACGGACTACCGGAATGAAAGTCCACTGGACTAAAACCGCACAAGAACACCTAGAAAGTATCCATGCGTATATCGCCCAGTACTCACCACAGTACGCTTTGAGCATGGTCGACCGGACTCACTCGGCGCTCGCAACAGATTGCCAATATGCCTCTGTCTGGTCGCCGTGTTCCTGAATTCGACATGGATCAGATTCGTGAAGTAATCGAGCAGCCATACCGCATCATCTATTATATCAAACCCCACCAGATCGACGTCATTGCCGTCATCCACGATGCCCGAAATGTATTGCGTGCCGGGGAAGAAGACGAATAAGCCGAATAAGCCAAACAACCACTAAACACGATGCCTCATCTAGAACGTTAACAGAAACTTGTGGCACTATTGCTTTTTCTTTCCTTGCCTCCAGCGTGTCCGGCCGTCTTGTCGAGCCGTAGTACCGAAGGCTGAAGACAGGAACTGCGAAGGCTGAAGTCTTGAAAAGCGACTGTGTCCTGCATAGCCGAAGGCGAAGCATGGAAGACTGAAGCAACTTAGAACTTAGCACGTAGAACTTAGAACTCTTTTAGGCAAATATATCGTATAAACAAAAGAGTTGTTGCAAATGCTGTAATAACTAGTTATGTTACATCTAATTACTGAGTGTTATTTCAGTAACTTCACCAATCAAAAGTAAAGACGCACGGCCGTGCGTCTCCACCTTTGATATTATTAACAAAATATTGAAAGACATTATTTTACGAACCTTCGTATAATAATTTTCGACCAATTTGAGATTAAAGAAATGACAACCTTATTGCAGACCACGCTGCCATTTTGCATTCTTAAAGCAAAATGACGGCGTGGACTGCAATAAAAAATTAGTGAGGAACCGACCAACGGGAGATAGGCTGGAGTTTACGACAGCAATGAGTGCAACGAATGGCCAATTCGTGGAAATTCGGTGACAAAAACTCTTCTATTTTTCTTCTTGATTAGTGGTAAAAGTTCTTCTTTTGCTTGCGTCTCTGCGACATTTGCGACACTTGCGTTATATCTTTTGTGTGGGGACAAGAAAAGGTCGAGTACCAAACATCACACTCAAGAGATATTCATACTCGCCCGATTAAATTAAAGTTGAATTAAAAAATATATTTAAGACTGAATAAGATCGCCCTCAATATATTGATGAATCATTGAGGATATTAAAGTCTGATATGGAATGCCTTTTTCCATAGCTTTTTTCTGTATACCTCTTAAATCATGCTCATATAGCCGAATAGTAATTCGCGCACTCTTCTTAAATGTTTCTGTTGCGAAAGAACTTATTTCTTTTTTTTCTGAATCCGATGGCAAGCGTAATTCTAATTTTCCTTCATCATATGCATCTAAAATTTCTTGTTCTTCTTTATCGAGTTTCATTTTTCATTTCCTTTCAAATAATCTTTTGTTGCTTTTCTACTCGGAATAATTGTCTTTAAAAATATATAGTTTTCTTCTTTAATATAAGGTACCAAGTATATGTAATCATCAATTATAACAAAATAAATCTCCTGCCCAGGATATCTATCTTGCTTAGGGTGATCTGATATTTTCCATATATCACCCTGAATCAGATGAAAAATTATATCTTCAAAAGATATGTTTCTTTCTTTTTTCAATATAATATTCTTATCTGGATTCCATTCATATTTCATGCGCACATAGTACAAACAATGTATGCACATTGTCAACATGTTTATCAAGGTGTTTTTGAACTAACGATTCTGCACCTTTATATTCAATACGTTGCAAAGTAGAATATCAACGTCCAACTTTTCCTTTTTGTCTTCATCACATTACGACATTCACCGCTGCGAGCTGGGAGATTCTTGTTTTTTATTATTAACCCAGGGCGCTGCCCTGGGCTAAGTTGTTACGGGCTTTCAGCCCTATCATGGTTTCCACGGGGACAACGAGGTTTCCCATGGGTTCACACCCAGGGCTATACTCTGTCGCTCCGCTGGAGCTATTAACCAGAATGCCAACACGCATAGTCTAATTCTTTCCCCATCTCTTCTTTGTGTTCTCTGTGCCTCTGCGCGAGAAATCTCTTTATAATAATCATCTATCGATTTGAGATTAAAGAAATGACAACCTTATTGCAGAATTTTCATGCTAGATTTGTTAGTGCAGCTAACATAAAATAGCATTAAAATAATGCAGGATATTCTCTTTGCATTTGATTCGTGTAGATTCGTGTGATTCGTGGTAAACATCTTCTCTTTTTCTTCTTTTCTTCTTTGTGCTCTCTGTGCCTCTGTGCGAGAATTCTTTTATAGTTATTGTGCAAAAAAAAAGGTTCTCCCGTCTGGAAGAACCTATTTTGTTTTTTGGAATCTAACTGATAACTATCGTTTTTTACGAACAACAGAATGTACACATAAGTTGTGTACAGAATGAGCAGCTTCCATCCAAGACTCAGCAAAAGTTGGATGAGCATGAACAGTGTTACCAATTTCATCAACAGTCAACTCGTTGCGAATTGCAACCGCAGCTTCTGCAATCAAATCTGTAGCATGTGCTCCAACGGCAACGGCTCCAAGTAATTGATCTGTCTTTGGATCTGAAATCCACTTAACAAAGCCATCAGTATGACCTGATGCCATTGCTTTACCAAGACCAGCAAAACTAAACTTGCCAACTTTGATATCAATTCCCTGCTCTTTTGCATCCTGCTCTGTTAGACCAACAACACCAACTTCCGGTGCTGTAAATATACATGCAGGAATTAGCATTTCCATTGCTTTACGTTCTTTGTTGCAAAGGTTATCTACAACACGAAGAGCTTGCGCTGTTGCAGCATGTGCAAGTTGCGGTCCACCATTAGCATCGCCGACACAGTAAATGTTTGCTGCTTTTGTACGACATAGGTCATTCACAACCACATAGCCAAGTTCATCAAGTTCAATTCCTGCATTTTCAAGAGTCAAACCTTTTGTATAAGGACGGCGACCAATTGAAACAAGCATTTTTTCAGACTTCACTTCAACATCGCCAACCTTACCTTTTACAGTTTTTGTTGTTGCAGAGATATCTGACATTGCAGCACCAGTCAAGACAGTAACTCCCATCTTCTCCATGTTGCTGCGAATTGCATCGCGAACATCTTTATCAAGAATCATTAGAATGTCTTCAAGCATTTCAACAACTGTAACTTCAACACCAAACATTGCTGCCATGCAAGCAAGTTCGCAGCCAATAACTCCCCCACCTAGAACAATCATACTCTTTGGTAACTTTGTCATTGCCAAAAATGCTCTACTCTCAATGATTGATGGACTCTTAGGAATGAAACCAGGAATAAATGACACACTTCCTGTTGCCAGAATAATTTTGTCAGCTTCAATCTTCAAATTGTCTTTGCCGACAATTTCAACAACATTTCTTGAAACCAGATTTGCGGTTCCAGAATATGAAGTAACTCCATTACCTTTCAGCAGTGCTCCAACGCCTGAATTAAGTTTTGCAACGATATCATCTTTACGACTTATAACATCTGCATAGTTGAAACTTACTTTATCAACCTTAATGCCATATTCAGTAGCATGACTAATTTCTTCAAACTTTTCAGCTGAAGCAATTAGTGCCTTTGTGGGAATACATCCCCAGTTCAAACATGTGCCACCAAACTTTTCTTTTTCAACTATAGCAACTTTTTTACCAAGCTGAGCAGCATGTATGGCAGCTGGATAACCTCCAGGACCTGCACCAATTACGACTATATCAAACTTTTCCATAACTCAACATCCTCTAGTTTAGTTTTTAGTGCCTTAACGAATTCAGCTCCTGTAGATCCATCAACAATTCTATGGTCGGCAGAAAGTGTAACCTTCATCATTGAACGAATCTTGATTTCGCCATCAACAACAACAGCTTTCTCCAATGTACTTGAAACAGCTAGAATACCACTTTCTCCAGGATTAATAATCGCAGAAAAGTTTTCAACATCAAACATACCCATGTTGGATACAGTAAATGTGCTTCCACTCATCTGATCAGGCATTAGACGACCAACTCTTGCTTTTTCTGAAAGATCTTTCATCTGGTTCTGAAGCTCTTCCATTGTCAATGTCTGTGCACGTTTAACAACAGGAACAACAAGTCCATTTTCAATACTTACAGCAACACCCAAGTCAACATTGCTGTGCCATTTTACAGTGACACCATCTGTTGAAGAGTTTACAAGTGGAAATTCTGCAAGAGCCATTACAACTGCCTCAAGAATAAATGTAGTAACACTCAAGTTAACATCTTTTGCTTTCAACTCTTTACGATATGTCAATAGATCTGTCATATCAATTGATGTTGTAACATAAAAATGAGGAATCTGACCAAAGCTCTGAGCCAGGCGACTTGCAATAATCTGACGCATCTTGCTCATTGTCTTTGGTTGTTCAGCAATTGTTGTTTCAACATCGCGAACCATAATACGACCACCGTCGCCTGTCCCCTTAACTTCAAGAATATCAATTCCAGAATCTGCAGCCAATCTTTTTGCAGCTGGCGCAATTTTCAAATCGTTGTAACCAGTCTGTTCAAGATATGCAAGAACATCCTTTTCAACAATTCTACCATTTGGTCCTGAACCAGCAATATTTTCAGCCTTAACAACTTTGTTTTTCACCAATGCTTTTGCACGAGGTGAGATAAACAATTTTGTTGGTGCCGAAGGTGCAGCTACCGCAACAGGTGCTTGAACAACTGGTGCAGGAGCTGCTGTAACCACATCGCGATCGCGTGGAGCTACTGTAGCCGCGTCGCTTCGGCGCGGGGTTGGTGCCGGAGCAGCAACTTCTTTTTTTTGTTCAGCTTTTGCAACTGGTGCCGGTGCGGCATCAGGAACTTCTTCTCCTGGTTCACCAATATATGCAACAACTGACTGTACAGGAACTGTCTCTTCTTCAGCAACTAATACTTTCAATAAAGTTCCATCATAGAAACTTTCGCATTCAAGAACTGCTTTATCCGTTTCTATTTCAAAAAGAACATCGCCTTTTTTTACTGTATCTCCAACAGCTTTGTGCCACTTGACAATAGTAGATTCCTCTACTGTCTGTCCTAGTTTCGGCATTAACACTATTTGTGCCATTTTAAAATCCTTTCGTTTAACGTTCTAAGTTCTACGGTCTAAGGTCTAAGATAATGAAGAAAGCTATATAATTAACATTCATATAGCTTGCCAATTTTAAATACTTTAACTCAAACAAAAAACTTAACTTAATTCTTAATATCTAATTCATGCATTTTCGAATTTTCGCATCTTTTCATTTATGCATTTACGCATTTCCGAATTTTCGAATTTGTTATAAAATGCTTTTTGCGGCAGCCAACATGTCAGCAGCATTTGGCATAAATGCCTCTTCCAGAATATAAGACTGAGGAGCAATACCATTTTTGGCTCCAACTCTTACGACTGGTGCATCCAGATAATCAAATGCTTCATTCATAATTTGCGAAGCAACTTCTGCAGTGAAACTACCAATACTGATTGCCTGACTTGCAACAACACACTTGCCTGTCTTCTTGACAGACTCGATAACTGTTTCCATATCCATTGGAACAATATAACGCAAGTCAACAACTTCAGCACTTATGCCTTCTTCTGCAAGCATATCTGCTGCTTTCAAACAGTCAAGAACAGCTGGACCCCAAGCAACAAATGTAATATCTTTACCCACGCGTTTCACATCCGCTGTGCCAATTTCAATCAAATATTCTTCTTCAGGAACTACACCCTTAGCTCCATAAAGCAATTGAGATTCAATAAACATGATTGGGTTATTGTCTCTTATAGCTGACTTCAACATACCTTTTGCATCATAAGGAGTACAAGGATACATAACATACAATCCCGGCATATGAGCAAACATTGCTTCAAGAGTCTGTGAATGCTGACCGCCATAACCTTTACCACCACCAACTGATGCACGATAAATTACCGGAACTTCAGCTTTTGCACCTGACATATAATGCCATTTTGCAGCTTGGTTACTAATCTGGTCGGAGGCCTGCAAAGCAAAGTCCATATACATCAACTCTACAATTGGACGTAAACCTGACATAGCAGCACCAACACCAGTACCACAAATTGCAGCTTCAGAGATTGGTGTGTTAAAAATTCTATCTCTGCCAAATGTTTCCAACAAACCTTTAGAAACCTTAAATGCGCCACCGTAGTCAGCAACATCTTCACCATAAAGAATAACACGTTTATCACGCTTCATCTCTTCAAGCATAGCTTCCTTAAGAGCATCTTTATAACTCAACTCACCATTAACTCGGCGAATTTTGGGCTCGTCCATAATAGTTTCAGCATTTGCAAATTCTTCAGGAACAACATCAACAGATGTATCTGTGTACATATACTTGATTACATCGGCAACATCCGGATCAGCTGAATTTGCAGCTTTTGCAGCTGCACGACCATTTCTGTCCGCAACTTTCTGACGCAAGTTTTCAATTTTCTTTTCAGTCATTACACCCGCTTCAATCAACTGCTTAATATAAAGATCAATTGGATCTAGCTCTTTCCATGCTTCTTCTTCTTTTCTTGTTCTATACTCATTACGTGGATCACTTAGAGAATGACCATAGTAACGATAAGTATCAAGTTCAACAAGGCAAGGACCATTACCAGCTCTACATACATCTGATGCGCGACCAATTGCATCCTTAACAGCCATGACATCCATACCATTCACAGTTTCAGCATGCAAGTTGTTATCAGCAAATCCTGCAGCTCTCCGAGCCATACATTCAATACCTGTAACTTCTTCGTCAGCACGACCTGTCATTCCATAATGGTTATTTACAATAACATAGATAATTGGCAGACCAAATTTAGTTTGAGCTAGGTGATTAGAGAACTGACCCATTGCAGCAAAATTCAATGTTTCAAGAACGACACCATTAGCATAAGCGCCATCACCCGCAAAACAACATACAACTTTACCTGATTTCAAATAACGTTGAGCCAAAGCAGATCCAGTAGCAATTGGAACACCACCACCAACGATAGCATTTGCACCTAAGTGACCAGCAGTAAAGTCAGCAATATGCATACCGCCGCCACGACCCTTACAGTAACCATCTTCTTTACCAAACAATTCAGCAATTGTCTTGTAAACATGATCTTCCAAAGCCTCTTCAATCAACTTCTTCTTTGAAGTCTCTTTGCATTCAGGAATTCTTGACTGCAATTTTTCTACGCTCATACCACGAACAGCAGCACAACCCTTTGCAATACTATCACCATGACCACGATGTGTTGATGTAATCAAATCTTCTGAATCAATACCTGTACAACTACCAACAGCAGTTGCTTCCTGCCCTATAGACACATGAGTTGGACCACGATAGTTGTAATCAGAACATGCTTCATAAGCACCAGAACGCAACTTGATAATCATCTCTTCAAACTCACGAATTGTGAACATGTCCTCAAGCATTTCAATTGCAGTTGTCTTTGTAATTGTTCCAGCTTTTAGCTCTTTCTTTAAAGTACCCTTATACTGATTCTCCAATATATCAGGTATCTTTATCGTTGCAGGAGTGAAATCCGGCATCAATTCACTTAAGTGATTTGGATCATATTTCTTTGTCATCTTTATTTTCCTTTTATTTATTGTATTACGTAGTACGTAATATGTTCTAAGTTCTACGGTCTACGGTCTAAGGTCTAAGACTTAGCACCATCCTTATTATATTCTTTTCTAAATTTATTAAATAGGTTGCGAAGCAACACCTTCGTTTACCATTTACAGTTTACCATTTACAGTTTTTTTTCTCGCCCCTACTCGTTAATTTTAAATTTTTTCAATTATATCTGGGAACGCCTAGCCCCAGCTTGGCACTAAATAAATACCTGCGGAGCTATTCCTGCCATTTTCGAATTTTCACATTTTCGAATTTTCGCATTTCAGTAAAATAATTTTTATTTTACGGAAACGATTCCCTGAAATTGTTTTAACTTTTTCTTTTCAACACCACCATCTGTAATTATACAATTCAGATTTTTCAAATTCCCAAACTTCACAAATGAAACCTTATCAATCTTGCCACCATCAACAAGAAGAATTGATTGATTTGCATTTTCCAAAACTAAATCCTTCGTGAAAGCCTCCCGTGGATCAGTAGTCGTCATTCCAGAATCAACACTAACCCCTAGCGCACCCATAAAAGCAATATCAACATGGATATTCTTCAAAATCGCACCAGTCAATGCCCCCACAAAAGTCTGACTTCTCTTTCGTAGTTCACCACCAACCAGAATTACCCTTGGCCCGCCACCTGAAAAAAGAGTTGCAACCCTGATTGAATTTGTAACAACAGTCAAATTATTCATATCAACTAGCAAACGAGCAAGCGCAAGAACAGTACTTCCCCCATCAAGAAAAACAGATCCATCGGCAGGAACAAACTCCAAAGCCTTCTTAGCAATCAAATTCTTCTCTTCTCCAGCAACCCTAGCTTTATCATCAAAAGCCATCTCCACCAGACGACTCTCATCCACCTGCATAGCCCCACCATGAACTCTCTTCAAAGCTCCAACCTTTTCAAGTTCAACCAAGTCACGACGTATCGTAGCCTGCGAAACTCCAAGTTTTTTAGATAGCTCCACAACAGATAAAACATGCTGACCTTTCAACATCTTTTTTATCTCTTCAAAGCGAACCGCTGCTAAATTTTTATGCTCATTATTGCTCATTTGCTTCCAAAAACTTTCTTTTTTCAATCAATTTCACGCAAATATACACAAAAACGTGCACGAATGCAAGCTGTTTTTGCAAAAAAGACAAGAATTTTAGCCACAAAGAACGCAAAGGAGCACAAAGAAGAATTTTATCCACAGATTTCGCAGATAGGCCATTCGTTGCACTTCCCGCAGGCCGGGACTAGTAAACTAGCTGTCGTAAGCTCCAGCCTATCTCCCGTTGGTCGGTTCCTACGCAGATTATTAAAAGAAGAAAAATGAGAAGATTTATCGCACAGAGGCACGGAGAACGCAGAGAAAGAAAAAAAGAATATTAGCTCCATAGGAGCGACATCTTGGTAGCCTAGGGTTTCAACCCTATCTAGTATACGCATTTAATAATACTTTATTTATATGCATTTTATAATATTTCATAATATTAATCAATTTCTTTTTTTTATTCTT
>Ga0209414_1000437_pt1 | contig 19841 bp, 41 predicted proteins | sample LakVidmifraction_4_FD_181154 | JGI IMG/M metagenome (GOLD analysis project Ga0209414, IMG submission 181154) | Hypersaline microbial communities from Lake Vida, Antarctica - Brine Hole Two &gt;0.2 micron (SPAdes) (version 2) | ecosystem: Environmental > Aquatic > Non-marine Saline and Alkaline >... | reverse complement strand
TGAGAATACTCATTTTATTGAAGTTATCATAGGCACTGATTCACAAAATCGTAAGCGTAAAACGCAATATGCAACCGTAATTCTGCTCCATAAAACGGATTATGAATCAGGTATTGGTAAAGGAGGACACGTTTTATATAAAACAGAAATTATCGATAGACCATTTACCCCAACTGAGGATGAACGTAGAGATCATAGATCTAAAAGATTATTAGATGAAGCATGGAGGTCAATTGAAGTTGCAGAATTATTAAGAAGTAATGATATCCATGTTGATGTTATTGATTTAGATATGAATCCTGATCCTAAATACAAATCCAATGATGTATTAATTCAAGCTACAGGATGGGCTGAAGGATTAGGATATAGAGTCCGTTGCAAACCAGATGCTATGTCTGCTTCATATGCTGCTGATTCATTAGTAAAATAAAGCCCCATTTGGGGCTTTTTTGTTTCTATCATAATATTTATACCCGATAATAAAATAAAATAATTTAAGGTATGAAATTAAGAGATATGTTTAATGATAAAAACGATATTAATGAAAAATCAGTAATTGGGTTTTTAGCATTTATCGTAATGGTTTTATTTGCTGTAGCTGATATTGTTGCAGCATATTTAGGTAAGGGATTCACAATTAATGATCTTATTTTTAATTCATTTCTTATTATTGTATTAGGGGTGTTTAGTATCTCTGGAATAGAGAAGGTTTTAAATCGCAAAACAGGAAATAAAAATGAAGATCCCCCAAGCGAAAATTAATAATTATGAATAAATACAATAAAGAAAAGATTGAATCATCTCTTAAAAATAAAGGATATGTGTGGTTTAATGATGATAATAATAAAGGATATGATTTAAATATAGTTAGTATACGTAATTCAGATAATGGGAATAAAGTAACTAATATATTTGATGATGTGATTACTGTTTCCTTTAAAATAAAAGGAGAATGGATATATAAAGAATGGATTAACACAACAGACCCCGGTACTAAAGGAGTAAAAGAATTCCATAATGTAAAAGGAGTAGCAAGATTAGTTCCTGGACAATATCGTGGATCACATATTATTGGATTACATCAAGGTAAATATGAAGCTTTAAAGCAACTAAATCCTGTTAAAGTATATCGTGATTTTAATAAAGATTTAATATATGATGAAGTAAATATTGATGAAGGGGTTTTCGGAATTAATATTCATAAAGCAGGTGTAGATTCTACTTATGTAGAGAATTGGTCTGAAGGTTGTCAAGTGTTTAAGAGAGTAGTAGATTTTGATGAATTTATGACTATTATTCATTTAGCAGCAAAAATTCATGGATCTAAATTTACTTATACACTCCTTGAATCTAAAGATATAAAACAAAAAACAATACTCTTAAACTTAGATAAATTAAAAGGACACATTCCTGACCTTGTAATCAATCAAATCCCCGATACATCTGAGAAATTTGAGATTAACACACCTTTACGTTTAGCCCATTTTTTAGCCCAATGTGGACATGAATCAATAGGTTTTAAAGCAATAAGAGAAAATCTAAATTATTCAATTAAAGGATTAAATACCATTTTTAAAAAATATTTTCCAACAGAAGAATCAGCTAAAATATATGAACGCAATCCCGAAAAAATAGCTTCCAAAGTATATGGGAATAGAATGGGGAATGGAGATGAAATATCAAGTGATGGGTATAAATTCAGAGGAAGAGGATATATCCAATTAACAGGTAAAGATAATTACACATCCTTCGGTAAATCAATTAATGAAGATTTAATAAATAACCCAGATAAAGTAGCAACCCATTATCCCTTACTATCTGCAGCATGGTTCTTCCAGAAAAATGGATTAAATCAATTAGCAGATAATGGATCAACTGATGAAGTAATCACTCAGATTACTAAACGTGTAAACGGGGGAATTATAGGATTACCTGATCGTATTATTCATTTTAAAGAATATTATAATTTATTAAAATAAGTCACGATTAATTTCATATATTAATAATATGTGGAAAATTAAGTTACAACCAGGACAAAAAATATTCTTTACATCAGACACACATTATAACCATAAAAATATATGTAGAGGTGTCAGTGAATGGAAAGATGATGGTTTATTTAGAACTAGAGATTTTGATACTCTAGATGAAATGAATACTACTATAGTTAATAATATTAATGAAATAGTAGGTCAAGATGATATTTTAATTCATTTAGGAGATTGGAGTTTTAGGGGATTTGATTCTATTAGTGAATTTAGGAAAAGAATATTATGTAAAAACATATATGTCATATATGGAAACCACGACCACCATATAGAAAAAAATAAAGACCACATTCAAGAACATTTTATAGATACTGCTCATTATCAAGTACTAAATATAATTGATGAAAATCAAACAAATTATGATTTTGTTTTGATGCATTATCCTATAGTAAGTTGGGATAGTATGAATAAAGGAAGATATCATTTATTCGGTCATGTTCATTTACCTTCTGATAAAAAATTAATGCCAGGAAGATCAATGGATGTTGGGATGGATGGAAATTATTTAAAACCATATGAATTAGGAAAAATAATCAATTTACTTAAAGATAGACCAATCAGAATAAATATATTATATTATGATCACCATGAAATATAATTAATAATAATAAACTAATGATAGCAGGAGCACAACCTAAAATACTACTTAAACAAGATGAAAATAATAATCTTGTAATGAATGGTGATTTCCAACAATTATTTAATGTTGGGAAAATGAATTGGAAACTCATAAGGGAACGAGATGGATTAACTAAATTATCAAAAGCTATTATATGGGTTGAATGGGATATAAATACTAATAAATTCCTTCGTAAAAGTAATGAAATTGCAATTAATCTTTCATTAATTATGTCCCCCTTCAATAATTTTTATACTTGGCAAACCACCATTGTAACTAAAATTATAGAACATAAAGAGGATTATATTAAATTTGAAACAGAAAATAGTGTTTATGAATTATTTAAATTATAAATAATTACTATCCTTTCATTAAATTAATAATGAAGAAGAAAAAATATCAACCCCCCCATCCTAATCAATATATTGCTATGGATAATGATTTACAAGTATTCGCAGGATATAAAAACGGATATCCCTGTTGGTCTAATAATATTGATGATTTTAAATATATAAATGATACAACTCATATTAGAACACTTAGAGATTGGTTTCCGGGGAAAAGGATTGAATTAATGAAAATATAAAATTATAATAAAAATGGAAAATCAAAATAGTGTATGTTATGTAGCACGAATTAATGAAATTAAAACAATTGAAGGTGCTGATAATATAGATTTGGCAATTGTTGGAGGATGGAATTGTATTATTCCTAAAGGACAATATATAGAAGGTGATTTAGTTATAATAGCAACAAATGATGCTGTTATACCACAAGAATTATCAGATAAAGTAGGAGTAACTAATTATTTAAGAAAAGGTGGGAGAGTTAGAACAGTAAAATTAAAGGGTGTTTATAGTGAGTGTCTAATAATCAAATCTGAATTTGTAGGATTAACTCAATCTCAATTAATTGAAGGTGCAGATTGTATGGAGATATTAGGTATCACTAAATACGAACCACCTATCACCTTAATACAATTATCTTCAGGGCGTACAATTAAATATCAAGATAATCCAAATTTTCATATTTATTATAAATTTCCAAATATTAAAAATGTTCCTGGGATATTTAGTGAAGAAGATTATGTGGAAATTACTCGTAAAATACATGGAACCTCTTGCCGTTATGGTATTATACGTAAAAATAAATTATTTATATGGGATAAGATTAAAGTATTTTTAAATTATAAATTTAATATAGGAGGAGATAAATGGAAATGGATTGAATATGAGTATGTTTATGGTAGTCATAATTTAGAAAAAGGAAGTGATTCACAAGGATTCTACTCAACAGATGTATGGAAAACAATATCTGAGAGATATGATATTAAAGATAAACTATGGAAATATGTTAAAAAATTCGATCCATACCATGTACAGGATGGTATAATATTATATGGTGAAATTTATGGTATGGGTATTCAGAAGAATTATGAATATGGTTTGGAAACTATTGAATTTAAAGCATTTGATATTAAATTTAGAGGTGATTATTTATCACCTATCCAAACCCAATATATAGTTACAGAAACATTAGAGCTACCTTATGTTGAAATTTTACATGATGGAAAATGGTCTCAAGATATTCAAGATGAATTAACATTCAAAAAATTCATTGAGGGAACTAAGATACCACATGAAGGAATTGTAATTAAATATTTTACAGGAGAACGAAATAAAGTAGCTAAAGTAATAAATCCTGAATATTTAATATATGCTGAAAATAAAAAGGTTGGAGATAGTCACTAAATCATAAATAATAAAAAAATGGCAGATAAAAGTAAAAATAAACATGATGTGTATGAATGGATATTTAATGAAGTAATTCCTTCATGTAAAACTAGAGATCAAAAAATATCTTGTAGTAAATTAATTAATAATTGGTCTAAAACATATGAATCAATATATTATGGTTATATACTTACAAGACAACTCTTGATAGAATTAAATCTTAAATAAATATATATTTATTAGTATGATTAAATTAATAGATTTATTAAAAGAAGAAACTAAACCCTCTATAATTTATCATTTTACATTACCTAAATATTTTGTAAATATGATAAAAACAAATACTATAAAGGCTGATCCTAAATTTAAACAAATATCATTTACTGATGACTCTGACTTATGGGCTTTTAGAGAATTCAGTGATGAGGATCAGGAAATTGCGGTAAGATTAACATTTAATGTTAAAGATCTACCACTACTTACTCCCTTTACATATAAAGGAGCACCTGATGAAGAATATGGTTATGAGAAAGAATATACTACTAATGTAGGAGATTTAAGACCTTCAAATTTAATGAATATAATAAAGGATATTACAGTTTTAGAGTATTGGAAAGAATATTTACAAGAGAATTTACCTGAAGAAATATTCTCCCAAATTAACTTTATATCCTAAACAAAATGATAACAGTTTCAGAAAATGCAAAACAACATGCGTTAAGTTTAATAACAAACGAAAATAGCCCCGAAGGAACATTTATTCGCGTAGGTGTTGATGGCGGTGGTTGTTCAGGTCTTACCTACAAACTTGCCTTAGATCATGTTATTACAGAAAGCGATCAGATTTTTGAAGACAAAGGAATAAAGATTGCCGTTGATAAAAAAAGCTTTTTATATTTAATAGGTACAGAGCTGGATTATTCTGGAGGCATAAATGGAAAAGGCTTTGTATTTATCAATCCGAACGCAAGTAGAACTTGTGGTTGTGGAGAATCTTTTGGAGTCTAATATTAATTAAAATAAGTTATGAATGTATTAATTAGGGGGTATGTGAAAGTGAATATCTCAAAATAAAAACAAACTTGAATATACCGCAATATACGATCCATATATTTCCAAATGTAATTTGAATATTCACAATCAATATTATATATTAATATATAATAAAACATTATAAATTAAAATAAGTTATGAATGTAGAAAATGTAATAATTGAGTTCCAACTCAATGATAATATAGTTTATGTTACTCGAATTGATTATCAAAACAAAAAATATAAACACATTACTGAGTATATATTCAGTTTTGGTACCTTATCAGGGGGTAGGAAAACTCACCAATCAACTTATAAATCAATAAAAGGTGTAATGAAAAAATTTAATAACGCCGTTGATTCAATTAAAAAGGGAACACAATTAGTTTAATATGAACAAAATATCATTATTAAAAATGAAGATTGCCGTTAATAAATTAATTCAAGAAATTGGAGATCTTAAGAGATATTGAAATAGATAAAGATTTTAATGGATTTCTATTATATAAAAAAGAAAATAAAATAATAATATGAGCAAAATAGATTCAAATAAATTACTTATTAGTAGTGATTTTTATTCAATACAAGGTGAAGGAAGATCATCAGGTGTACCTTCATACTTTATCCGTCTAGGTTTATGTAATTTAACATGTGGTATGTCAAATCGCTATTTAAAAACATTGATTAATGATAAGGAATTAGAAGATGGTGAAATATTTAAAGGTGATTTAGAATTAGAAGGTAAAGCAAGTTGGACTTGTGATTCAACTTCACAATGGGCTTGGAGAGGTGAGGATAAAGAATTTCAATATTTAATTAATCAATGGAAAGATCAGGGTATTTATAATGATATCCTTAATGGAGTAATCCATTTGATTTGGACAGGTGGAGAACCAACAATTAAAGGACATCAAGAAGCAATTGTAAATTTTCATAGATTTTGGATGGAACAAGATTATATTGGGGATACTTATAGTGAAATAGAAACTAATGGCACAATATATATTGATGATGAATTATTTAGATTTATAAATCAAATTAATTGCTCCCCAAAACTCTCAAATTCAGGAATGAATGAGAAACAGCGTATTAAACCTGAGGCGATTAAACGCATAAAGGAGCACGCAAATTATCAATTTAAATTTGTTATTTCAACTGAAGAGGATGTACTTGAATTATTCCGCGACTTTGTAGAACCATTCAATATACCGTTGAAGAATGTGATTTGTATGCCTGGATTAGATAGTCAATCAAATTTTCACGAACGTACTCAATTCTGCTTAGAGATGGCTAAAAAACACAAATTTATAGGGATGACAAGATTGCATGTGAGTGCTTGGGATAGATGCCTGAATGTATAGTTTTTAATTAATCCCATACATTTATGTGTATAATATATCTAGTATGAGTAAGAAACTAACAACGCAGGATGTCATTAATAAATCTAATTATTATATCTTATAAAGATAATATTGAAAATAAACTTAAGACATTAAATGTGTAATAATGATTCATGGAAAAATTAATCACGAAATATTAAATACAATTCTTCAATTGATTGAAATATTACATGAAATTGAGGATGTAGATACTTTAGGAAATACAATTAGTATTAAAGCTAAAATTGTAAGGAAAATTGATGACTTATTAGACGATTTATAATATGAAAAAAATATATTTAACTTGGGATGATATTAATAATTTAGTTGATAAATTAGCTGAAGAAATATTATCTACCCCTACACAACCACTCTATATCACAGGACTTCCCCGTGGTGGATTAATACCTGCCGTGATATTATCTCATAAATTGAATATACCCTTTATATCTATTGATAAAATACAATCAACAAATATATTAATAGTAGATGATATTGCTGATTCAGGAGAGACATTATCTCAATTTTCTGAATATAGAACAGCAGTATTGCATTATAAACCCCATTCATCTCATATCCCTACATTTTATGCTAAAGAAATAGCTAATGATGATTGGATAGTTTATAATTGGGAAAGAGAAGATAGTATTTCAATTCAAGATTATTTAAAATAAATAGTATGAAAGGAAATGATTTTGATCCCGAGAATTATGATATGAGGATATCAAATCTTCTAGATTTTATAAAAAAACAAAATTCTCAATTCATTCGTGAAGAAATATGGTTGAAGAGTCAAAATCAATACAGTATATTATCGAGTAAGAAGAAGAAAAAGCAGAAATCTAGAGCTCAAAAACGAAAAGAAGAACTTCAAAACCAAATCCCTAAATTAAAGAAAATAAATAAATTTTTTAATTTTTATTAAATCCAAAACAATTATGATATATAAATACTCTAAAAAAGATTTACTTTTTAAAAATATATTTATTAAAAGTATTTCAATAATACTTTTGATATTATTTTTATTAATATCATCAACATCCCTGTTTTTTTATTATTATGGTAAAGATAAAGGAATTTCCTCACTATCAGGTAAAGAACGAATATTAATAATTAAAAAAATCGATCCATTCAATGTTCAAGAATTTAAAAATTATTTAGTTGATTTAAATATTAAATTCCCTGACATTGTTTATGCTCAAGCAAGATTAGAAACTAATGGTTTTAAATCTAAAATATTTAAAGAAAATAATAATTTATTTGGAATGAAACAATCCACAAGACGTTCTTCAACTAATAAAGGAGAACAATTTGGTCATGCTTTTTACGATACATGGAGAGAATCAGTATTGGATTATGCATTATGGCAGTGTAGATATTTATCTAATATAAATACAAAAAAAGAATATTTTCAATATTTAAAAGCAAACTATGCAGAAGATCCTACATATGTAAATAAATTATTGAAAATTCTTTAGAATATCAAGATAAATTTCATATATTGATAATATGGAAAAAAAGATAAAATACCAATCAGAAGAAATTAATGGTAAATGGTATGTGTGTGGAGATGATTTAAAATTAAATGTTCCTAATAAGGAATATGGTGATATATTATCTAATGTATTAATGAATATAGAAATACCTAATCCAAATTTTAATCCTGGTAGAAAAAGGGTTAAAATATAGATAATCACAATCCCTCTCGTATATTCCGATATAAATAATTAAAACAAATAAAAATTATGAAAACCACAACATTAACCCTAGATCAAGTAAAAGAAAAATGTCCTACCGCTTTTACAACAGAAAAATCACCTAATACAACAAGTGATCGTTATACTCATATTCCCACATCAATAGTAATTGAAGATTTAATTAAGTTAGGTTGGGAACCTACAGATGCTAAACAAGTTAAAGCTCGTAAAAATATTGGATATCAAAAACATTTAGTTACTTTTAGTAATCCTAATATTATGATTAAAGGTGAAGGTGGGGATGATGTTCAACCAACAGTATTATTAACTAATTCACACGATGGGAAGAATGCATTTAATTTTCGTGTTGGATTGATTCGTTTTGTTTGTGAGAATGGATTAGTAATTTCAGATGCTGATTTTGCAAATGTTCAAATTCGTCATATGGGATATACATTTGAAGAATTACAATCTAAGATTCAGGAATTAATTAGTAAATTACCTAATTTAGTAGAGAAAATTAATACATTTAAATCTACTGAATTAACTAAAGATCAAATTAAGGATTTTGCAATTAAAGCATCTCAATTACGTTTTAATAATGAAATTTCAGAAACATATGTTGATATTGAAGGATTACTTCAAGTTGAACGTGATGAAGATAAAGGTGATAATTTATGGACTGTATTTAATCGTGTTGAGGAGAAATTATTAAATGGTAATTTCACTTATGGTTCTAAACTTCGAAAAGCACGTTCTATTAAAAATTTCACACAAGATTTAAATCTAAATAAAAGTCTTTGGGAATTAGCTAATTCATATATAATGGTCTGATTATTGGGAGGGGAATATCAGAATCTATTCATTATATTTGTATATAAGATAAAAGGTTATGAAAAAATATAAAATGGAGACATTGATCCCTCCACGCTTACATAAATCATTAATTGATAATAAAACTTATATTATCCCTCATTGGATTGAAGTACCAAACGATACTACTAATGATCAGATTGAATGGATTAAATATGAATCAAAACCAGAACCAATAATTAATATCAATATATGGAATCCAGAAATGGGGGATAATAAATATAATACTAGGTTTGATTCTAAAACTAATACATATCAATGTAGGTGTCCTGGATTTTGGAGGGTGAAAATAAAAGGTGAATGTAAACATGTTAAATTTTTAATGTCACAATCTATTTAGTATATTCAGTTATGAAAGAAACATTAAATATACAACCAATACAAATAAATAAACTATTTATAAATACAATATATAAATCTGTTGAAATATCATTGAATATAATTTTATCTAAATCAGGTAAACGTACAATACGTCGTGATATAAATCATTATTTATTAATATATGAAAATGATTTAAATAAAGTATTAGATTATTTTAATTCTTATAAAGAAAATATAAAAAAATTATACTTAAATTATTCTGATGATTCATTAGATAATATTATTAAGTATTTAGTAAAATAAACAATAAACTATTTATAAATGAAATTAAATCTAAACATCTCCAAAAAGTCTAATCTTAGGATTTGGCATTTTGGGGATACGTAACTCACACTTACCACAACATGTTAACTATACCAAAAAGTATAGATATAGTATTATTTAGTGGAGATTGTTCTAATCCCCCTGAATCCTACAGAAATGAACCAGAAGTTAGGGAATTTATAAAATGGTATTCTAAATTGAATATTAAATATAAAATATTTGTAGCAGGAAACCACGACACATCTATTGAAAGAGGTTTAGTTAGAAAAGAAGATTTCTTAAAAGAAGGTATTATATATTTGAAGAATGATTTTGAAATTATAGAGGGTCTTAAGATATGGGGTTCTCCATTCACTCCAACATTCGGTAATGGATGGTCATTTAATAAAGATAGATCTAAAATAGGGATGATTTGGGATACAATTCCTGAAGATACAGATATAATAGTGACTCACGGACCTCCAAAAGGAATATTAGATATATCAGAAAATAGAAAGGGTAATCTAGAATTCTGTGGAGATACTGCTCTTAGAAAAAGGATATTGAAAATAAATCCTAAATTGGTTTGTTTTGGACATATTCATAACTGTAAAGATATTACTAATCAAGGATATATTAAATTATCAGATGAAAATACTATTTATTCTAATGGATCAATAGTTACTGATGGTAAATTTGGACAAATAAACAATAATGGAAATATATTTGAATTATGAAAACAATAGAACAACAACTCAACATCACTCAATTCCCATTCACCATCAACGATTGTAATGAAAAAACAACATATTGTGAAAATAATGATGGGACTATTCATGATAATAGACCAAAACCCGTTGAATTGACAATGGAATAAATTGCTTTAAAATTTGGAATCGATGTTAAACTGTTAAGAATCAAAGATTAGATTCATCAGAATCCACCTCGTATATTTCGGTATAGATAAACATTTAAAACACAACGATATGATAATAATAATGCAACGCACAATAGAACATGTTGTAGAATTAACTCAAACACCTGGTTTAGATCCAAATCGTATAGCATATTTGATAAAATTATGGGAACATGTTTCCCCTGATAATATGAAATTAACAAAAGAAGGAATTACATACGCAAAAATAGAAATATAAAATGAAAATATTTAATTTAATACATAGTATATTATTTATATATTATAATCATAATTACTACATATTGGATATCAGGTAATGATATTGATAATATAATTTTATTTATATTAATATTCAATGGGTTTGTATTAATACTAAATAGATTTACTATTTTTGATGAAAAAAATAAAATATAAGGGAATGTTTGAAGAAAGAGTAGTATTAGAAAGAGCAACATTTAAATTCACACAAGAATCAAATTGTATTTCTTCAAGTAGTGATGAAGATGAAACATTAACTATAGACATTGGATCATCTTTAGGAATTGATAGAGATGAAGGTTGTTTCTTTGTTTTAAAAACAAAAAAATGGTCTGTTGATAATGAACAGGAATTTAAATTATTATTTGATAGAATAAAAAAAATAATTAAACAAACATGAAACTAGTATATGGTATATTATTAGGAGCATTGGCTCAAACAATAACATTCTTCCAATTACAAGGAGGGTATAAATTTGAATGGATGAAAAATAATCCATTTATATTATCCCTATTAGGAATACCTATTTCATTAATATTCATATATTCAGTTAGATATATGGTTGATGCTTATGATGGGCAATTATGGCCATCTCGATTAATAGGTTATGGAATTGGAGTTTCTGTTTTTGTTTTAATGTCTAGATTTTGGTTTAATGAACCAACCACATTAAAAACAATAATATGTTTATTATTATCAATATTAATTATATTAATTCAATTGTTTTGGAGAGATTGAAATATAAATAAAAATTATGAAAATTGAAATTACAGACACATTCACGTCATCCATTAAAAGATTAATATGGCGTGAACATTGGGTATATAAATTATATTCATTATTTCAACATAAAATCCCATTATTTGTAAAGAATATTTGGAGATTTAGAAAGGAATTAGGAACACATGAGTGGTGGGATTATACCTTTACACTTAGTCTATTAGAACGTTCTTTAACTATTATGGAGAAAGGTATGCATGGTGGGAATGAGGTGTTTGAAAGTAGAGAACCTAAATTAAAATCAATGCAACGAGTCTTAGAATTACTTCATAATCAAAGAGAAAATAATTATATTCAAAGAGTAGAGGATGAATTGGGTGATTTATTAGATAAAGAATGGGAATTTGAAGAAAATATGGATAAACCAGGTTATCATACATTACTAGATAATAGAACACCCGAAGAGAAAGAACATAATGAGAAAGTATTTAAAAGAGCCCATGAAATTGAAAATAAGGAATGGATAGAGATATGGAATATAATTAAAGGAACTAAAAATTCAAAAAAATGTGGAGAAAAATATGATGGTACTGATATGAGGGGGTGGTGGGATTAATCATAATCCCCATCGTATATTATATTATAAATAGAAACATATGAAAAATGCAAAACAAGAATTATTACATATATTGAAAGATACTAGACTAGTCAAATGCGCTACTATCCATAAATTGAATATATATAAAGATGATAAGAATAATGAATCAAAGGTATTAAAATTAAACTATACAGAGGATGATTATAATGAATTCTTAAATAAATTAGATTTTGAATATAATGAGGATTATGGAACGCAAATATTATACGGTATTGTTTGGTTAGAAGATAATACATGGTTATTAAGAGAAGAATATGATGGTTCAGAATGGTGGAAACATATCACTATACCTGAAATACCTGTAGAATGTTACATTTAAAATAATATAAAAATGAAAAATAATATAGTAAACGAAGCAAAACAATTGTTTGAGGATAGAATATCACTTTTACAACTCACCCCAACCGAAAAAACCCTAATCGAACACATTAGAATGTTACATGGTACCATGGAAAGTACTAAAGAATTCACACCTGGTAATATGCAAAAATATATTGAAAGGGTCATTGAATTAAGTAAGCAAATTATTGATGTAGTATTAACAATAAATCCAAAACAGGATCTAGATTCAAGAGATTGGGATGATTAACATTAAATAATTTACAAGACTAAAGATATATAGGATATAGATAATAATAAAAATAAATAATATTAGAATACTCAGAAGAATAAAAAAAATCAACATCACGTGTGATGAAAAAATACTATATTGAGGTAATTGGTGGAATGGAAGCATATGGAGGTGTGGGGTACGCTCAGGGTATTGCCGAAGGAATGGGATTAGAATTACTAAAATCTAAATTAAGCACGAATGCAAAATAAAACTACAAAAGATACGAGTAAGCACAGAAGCCATTCTTTTGGCAATACCTTTTTATGTGCCGTTTTTCATCACATTAGAACGATTGAAGAATGTAAATTTATTGACAAGGTTGATGGTGGAGAAGTAGGTCAATTTGAATGTGTCAAGTGTAAAACAAAATTTATGGCTAACAATAAAAGAAGTTGGTTCCGTGTCTATAATTAAATTGCACATAATGATGAATTGGGGGATATGATGTGTATGTGATAAACAATACCAAATATGGTTATTGGGTTTTGTATAATGTGTTTTGTATAGAATATTTTATGTAGTGGCGTATAACGTGTGATCTAGGGGGGTAGTGTGGGTGCGTTTGTGTTTTATGAATCCATGCGCTTTACTCGCGATTAACCGCATTCTCTCCCAAAAAAAAATATATACTTACACAATAAAACAGCATTGTTTTGTCCAGATCAATTTTATATATTAATGGTATAGAATTTAATAATTTAACTAATTAAGAAATGGAAAAATCAGAAATTCAAACATTGTTATTTGTCTTATTTAATCTATTTGTTTATATATTCAGAAATAGAAAACCATTCGATAAGATATGGTATTATTTACAGATATTTTGGTTAGTATTATTAGCTTTTTTAACAGCTGGATATATAAAAGATAAATTTAAATAATATAATACAACTACGCTATATTAATTTAATGTTTATGCGTATTAACAACGTTTATTCAAATATATAACATATAAATCTCTACCGTTGGCGTTAGCGCTGATGTTCATTGGATTAACAATTATATTAATTGATATGATGAATTAGTTTTTTATATAAATGTTTTATATAAAGGACCCCTGCACAACCAATATTATATTATTTTGCATAGAGACGTGCATTTCGTCGGCGCAAGTGGCAGATAGTTATGGTTTTTTATAATTAAGTATTTTATACAAAGGACCCCACCGCATTATTTTGCGTAATTCGCACATCGATGGAGTTTTATGTGTGTAAAGGACCCCCGCGCAACTAAAAACGCGATTTTTTCGCAATTTATCGACGTATATTTTTTATTTCATTTTTTACAAAGGACCCCCGCGCATATTTTTGTATATTATTATTAAGAATGTAATATAATTCTGTATAATGTGTGTTTTACAGCATATGATGCTGAATTATTATGTATAACAGAATTAATTAAATAATTTACCCGTGAACATTTCCTCTACGCAGAATTAGATGCTGTTTGCGCATAATTTTTTGCATTAGTTTTGTCCAGATCACTTTTGTATATTGAGATATATGAAGATTATAGAAAAAGATAATAGATTTGGTCCAAGAAAAGCATATTCTGATGTTGATCCAAAATATCTAGAATTTAAAAATGGTATTAGAGTACTACCAGCACCTTTCTTTGAGGAAGATCAAAAAACAATGTTTGAATTTATACAACGACACGAACCAGGAACCCAAGGATGGCTAGAAGGAGGTTATGAGGTTAGAGGTCCTGGTGGAGAATTTAGGGCATATTATTTTGATCAACTTATTCTACATCCAGAAGTAATCAAACGTCGTTATGGTAAAAATATAGTTAATAATAGTGATAAAAAACGAGGTAGACCATCAGGTATTATTACTGAAAAATTAGTTAAAATTACCAGCGGTAAACGCGGTAGACCATCAATACCTATTGAATTGAGAAAAAACAAACCATATATCCCTAATGGACTACCACGTGGTAGACGTAAAAAAATTGATTAGTCATAATTCAGCTTGTATATTATGGTATAGATAAATAATTAAAATAAAGATATGAAAAAGACAGAAAAATCAGGAAATGGAACATCATTTCATAACATCACAATCACAACTACAATAAATGAATTAACTAAAGTATTAGGAGAACCTACAGATTATAATAATTCAGGTGAAGATAAAGTTAATGTTGAATGGATTTGTGAAAATAAAAATGGTCAAATAGTGACAATATATGATTGGAAGGAATATAGATCAATAGGATTAGATGAGAAAATTATATTTCATTTAGGAGGTATGGGGGATTATAATACATTAGAAGGAAAAAGGGAATTACATTCATTATTAGGGATTTATTAAATAATATAAATCATGCCAGATATTTTTAAAAATATTAAATTAAACGGATTACATACCCAATACCAAAAGGACAGAAATAATTGTTCCGTAAATGCACTGTCATCATCATTCGATATTTCATATGATAAAGCACATACATGCGCTAAAGATGAATGGAATAGAAAAGATAATAAAGGTGTTGAAGTAATCAAGATAAGGAAATGGATGGGAAGTCCACTCATTAAATTTAATAAACATATTAAACAAATAAACTTAGATATATTTCATAAACAATATAATGTTATAAGAAATATGACTATATCTTCATTCATTAATAAACACCCATCCGGTACTTATTATATTATTGTAAAGGAACATGCATTAGTAATCAAAGATGGGGAGGTGTTGGATAATAAATGTTACTTAAATAAATTTAAACGTCCCATACAATATGCTTGGGAGATATGTCCGAATAAATAATGTATATTACGGTATAGATAAACAATAAATTAGAAAAATGATAAATCAATTTAAGAACTTTGGGAAACAGATTACTGAAGGATTGGAAGACACCTCTTGGACAGGGAATAATAATGAAACAGTTACATTAGTTCAAATATTAGACCTCACGAAAAATATAAAGGTTCAAGAAATTGATACTAATAAACTAAAAAGTATTGTGTTAAGTTGGGATGGAAACACAGAAGAAATCGAAAAAATTGCAAAATCTGATCTACAATACCCAGCATTAATTTTGATGAATGATGATAAATCTATTAAATATATTCTCGATGGAAATCATAGAATTCAAAAATCAATTAGAAACAATTTACCAACAGTAAAAGTTAAATTAATTCAATTTAGTAAACTACCAGATAATGTTCAGAAAATTTTAGGTTAGGAGGTTTTTGAAACAAAATGATAATTAGAAGGTATAAATTAGATTTTATGGGATTAAGGAATGATTACAAGGAGGGTATAAATTTGAAAATGTCAGGATTAAATTTGATGGCAATCAAATTATAGGGTTCGATTCCCTACATTCCGCTATGAATAGGTTTTCATATCACCTATCCATGTAAAGTCTAAGTGGTTTCATATCCCATTTAGATTTTAATTAAGTAAGTGCACTCGCATTTATGTTTTAATTATCTTAATGCACTAATAATAAGAGCCCGTCGCCAGACAGGCTCTTGGTGTTTATGCGCATTAATAACGTTTATTCAAATGTTGTCTGTCCAAATCACCCTCGTATATTATGGTATAGATAAATAATTAAAACACAAAGATATGAATAAGACAGAACGTAATAAGGTAATTAACAAACAGATTTATCACTTTGCTGAAATATTAGGTTATGATGTAGATATGTCTGAAATTGATGTTATGTTTATTCCAGATGATGGAAATATGGATAATATTATTGAATATAGACGTTCATCCCAAAGCGTTTATAATTCTAATCATTCATCTGATAATACGAAATTAAATATATCCCTAATGGAAGAATATATTATCAACTTAAATAAAATGGATGATGATACTTTAAAATCAGAATGTGGATTAAATTAATGAGGATTGATAAAAACCAAGAGTTAAAAAATGAAAACCCTAGAAGAAATAAAACAGGAAATAGCAATTAAGTGGGGTTATGAATATTTTACCCACTTAGTAACATATAGCACAAAACGGGGAATATGTAATGCACACGATGAAGTGATGGAAGAATACGCCTCCCAATTCACCCTCCCATGGATAAAGGTAGCTGATAGGTTGCCTGAAAATGGACAAAGAATTGATACATGGAATGGTAAGACAAATAGGAGGTCTAATTTTATGCTAGGAAAATTTATCAGGCACGTTGATCCGTTTTTAACCGATAGGATATTAATCGTTTCTTATCCAGACATTACTCATTGGATGCCGTTACCTGAATATCCAGAAGTATAACTAAAATAGATAAGATGAAACACACCATAACCAAAACAGAACAAGGGTATGTATGTCAGGTGGTGAATCCGTACTCACAAAACGATTTTCAATCTGTAAATAAGAATAACTCTGGATGGGAAGAATTTGATCGTGCTAACCCCGAATACCACTTCATCCATCCCGACCCTTTGCCCGAAAATGCTATTGTTGATGGGGAAGATTTAGGCGAGCCGTTCCCTCAATACAGACGTGAATTAAACAGGATGCCATTAGAAGATGATTGGTTTAACGAAAGACCATTAGGTCATGAATATCCTTTAACTTCAAGAATGGCAGTAGCTTTAAAGCACCCTGAAATGATGATCTGTGTTGATGGGGTATTCATCCGTAAAGAGCAAATAAAAAGCCCACGTCTTGAAGAGCGTAGGAAGGATGTATCTCAGGAAGCGAAGGATATAGTTGACTGTTACACATCTTATCAAGAACTGTTTAATTATATGTCTAATGAGCACGATGTCACCCTTCAGATGGGGGATATCCATAAGATAATTGAGATCATGAATAGGATTGAGTAACTCAGTGAACAAAGATACAAAGATGCACTAGTCAGAATCCTTCTCGTATATTATGGTATAGATAAATAATTAAAACATAACGATATGAAAAATTTTATTAAGTTAACAAGCATCCATGATCAATCTCCTGTATTTATTGATCCCTTATTAATAGGACATTTATATGAAATACCTATAAAAATGAGTTATGGTAGTGTTGATGTAGTAAGACACACTGTTGTAGGTACTACAACTCACAATAATGGAGGATTTAAAGTTTTAGAATCTATTGATAAAATATTATTATTAATAAATAATTAAAAACAAAGATATGAAACAATTAGTATTTCCTATAGCACAATCCAAAAAATCAATCAGTTTAATTATTAACTCTAATAATTTAAAAAATCCAATCAAGATTCTATATCCAAACAAAATGATTGTTAATATAGATGATATAGATAAAATTAAAAAATTATTAGATCGTAATTATTTAAACTATAAATAGTCAGAATCCACCGCCCATTCCGGTATAGATAAATAATTAAAACATAACGATATGAATAAGACAGAAAAATTAGCAATCCACAAAATATTAACTAAATCATTGACCAAATCAAATAAATTATGGGATGAAAAAACTGTATCAATGGCATATATAATAGGATATCTTCAAGGCTGTATTGAGTTTGCAATACATAATATAGAAAAAGATGATGATTTCAAATTATAGAAATCGATTTGTAAAAAAGAATCCGTCGATAGCGGTCCGTGTACGGGATGTATGCGGACCTCTCCCACGCTAATCGCGGTACATCGATGAGGTGGTAGTGGCGCGATTGGAGCACGGCGTATTCCCCATTCGCAACGCCTCTCTCAACACCGACAGTATATACGCATATATCCATTACATATCAAAATTAGCATTCGCAACACCTCTCTCAACACTTATTTAATATTGATTATAACATCAATATAGTGTTAGCACAATCCGTGCATTAAATTTCACATTTATAATCCATTATTCAACACTGACAGTATATATTCATATACTCCACTATAAAAATATAATAGCGTTGGATAAACGTTGTTCATCAAATTCTGAAATAACGATTTTGATTCACTTTTGCATAAATCCAAAATCGCCTCTTATACAATTTTTTCATATTAAAAAAAATATATACTTATTTTTGAGGAGATGTGGCTTGGTCAGGGGAAATATCGTAACTTTGAACATATGTAGAAAAACTATGTAGATTAAAATATGAGAATAACATTAAAGGAAGCAAAAAAATCATTTTTTTCCAAACCCTCTTCAATATCTGTTATATATGCAGATGCTTTCACTATAACTCCAGACCCTCATAATGATGGATGGGATTTAATACATTATTGGTGTAAAAGTAAAATATTCAATGCACAACTCGCACTTAATGAAGGTTATATTTATATCCTTGAAAATAAAGGACAACCCGGAATCCTTAAAATTGGTTATACTAACCGAATTCCACAAGATCGTGTACGTGAAATTAACTCAGGTACCGGAGTTATCACTCCATGGTTTATTATAGGTACTTATTCATGTAAATCCCCCCAACATATTGAAGCATTAATCCATGAAAAATTAAATATATATCATATTAATAAAGAGGGATTTGGTGTTTCATTTATTCAGGCTGAAAATATTATTAAAGAAGTGATATCAATCAATAAAGCTAATATAGAATAGTTAATCTATATTAGTATATACGTATAGAGATATTGGATTTATAGTTTGTGGCATTAAATATGAGATATATATATTTATTATCACATAATAAAACGTTTAACTAAATGAATCAACCACAAGTATATAGGATCAAATTAGAAGATAAAGCCGCTTTTATAAAC
>Ga0209414_1000435_pt1 | contig 19886 bp, 16 predicted proteins | sample LakVidmifraction_4_FD_181154 | JGI IMG/M metagenome (GOLD analysis project Ga0209414, IMG submission 181154) | Hypersaline microbial communities from Lake Vida, Antarctica - Brine Hole Two &gt;0.2 micron (SPAdes) (version 2) | ecosystem: Environmental > Aquatic > Non-marine Saline and Alkaline >... | reverse complement strand
CTTATCATTACTTATAAATATAAACAATATCATTATTAAGTAAACATTTTTCATAGTTTAATTAAAAAACAATTTCAATATTATTCTACACTTAACCATTATTTGTTAATACTAGTGACTACACCATATAGTGAAATGATATCAGTTGAAAGGGTGGGTGGTAATTATGGGATAGCAACCTTTCCATTAAATACCCAAGCATTATTGGACATCAAAAATAATAATACTATCCACGTTGCCATGATTTCTGAATATGATTATTATGACAATGCACCGACTGATGGTAGTGGTATTGACCAATTAGCATACTATGAACAAAATACTGATATAATATTAGATTATACCGAATTTACAAATGACATATACCCCCTTAGTATTACCCAATATAAAAATGTTAATGGTGTGTTAATGGCAGATATAGGTGGGATTATTTAATAAAAATTATATATTTTAATCAAATATAAGATATAGTTATACATAAACAATTATGAAAAGTAAAATAGCAAAATTTATAAATAAAATGGGTGACGATAAAAAGAATCACCTAATCATGTTCACCCTAGGATATCTATCTTTAGAACCTTTTATTAATATATGGGCGTTACTAATAACTATTATCTTTGCTGGTTTAGTTGAGATATACGATAAATTTAGTGATAAAGGTGAAGCTAGTTTTATGGATTTTATTGCTAGTATTGTATTAGCACTATTACATACATTACTCACATTAATATATTCAAACTTTTTTTAAAAAAAATTAACTCATTTTAATATTAAACTTCACATTCAATATTTTTATGTTAGATTATTTAAAAATATAAATATTATGAAGCCACAAATGTTACATAAAACAAATCAGTTAATAAATAAATTTGATATTACTCAAATGTCAGTAAGTGATATTAAAAACACTATGCAATTACAAAAAACATTAAATACTAAATTTGAGGAATTTTTGGAGTTACAAAAAAAGATATTTGAATCATATGACATACAACCTAATGAACAAGGGTCATATAGTTGGGATGGACATAAAGATGCTACAGTAATTAGTACTAAAATGAATGAACTAATTAATATGGATATTGAAATCCCTACTGAATCAACTCATTATATGAGTGAAGATGAGTTTATTGAATTAGCTAGAATTAATATGTCTTTAGAGGAAATTACAATTCTTTCTGATTTAATTGTAAAATAATTATAATTATTTAAAAAGACATGAATAGTATAACCAATTACAGCCATGATATCTTTAATTTAAAATTATCTGAAGATAGATATTACGATTTTAAGTTAATGGATAAACGTAATTTCATTAACATAAAACCTAATAAATTAATTGATTTAAGGGTGAGTAATAATACTATTACTAATTGGGCTACTTGGTCTGATTCTGTAAACGAGTTTGATGACTTAACTAACTATGGATTAACTGCACTTGATAATGGTTCAATACCTTTTGATATTAATGAAACCGTTGGTCATAATATGATCAACAACCCATTAACTTCATCTGGTGATTTAAAATTTAAATTACGTGAGGTAAATGGTTATAAAAATAATTTAAGTTATAAGATACTTGTAGAGGATAACTTAATTAAATTAAGAGGTGGTTTTTTACAGGGATTTTATAAATTACCTAATTACAATTACCAAACATTACCTAATAGATTTAAAAAGGGGTGGACAATTTCAACTAAATTTAAACCCCTTTCTAATTTTGATGAAACAGATACGTTAAATGAACGTTCTACATCAAAAGGGTATGATAACTCAGGTTATTTGTTTTACATCGGTAGTAGGGCTGAGAATAAGTTCTGGAACACTTTTGAGGGTGAGACAACATATGATGGTGTTGTGGAGGAAGATTTCATAATACCTTTAAACCCACCTAGATTTATGGTTAAGAAGATGCATAACCAATTCTTAATATATGGTAGAAGTAGTGGTTCTTCAATATGTTCTGATGATATAGAGCTTGGATTTTCCACATTGACCGCAGATGACATAACACAAGGTAAGCCATTAATTTATAAAACACCTATAGAAGATAATCATAGTGGTAATATTAATCCATTTTTAAAATATGGTAGAAGTTCTGGTGCACCTATGCTTGGTGGTGGTGAAACCCCTCATGTTGATTATATTGATGAGGATGGTATTGAACATGATTATGGTACTAAAACAGCTGATGATGATAAATCTAAATATGATTTATCTAGTGAATTAGATTTAACGGTTGATATTACTGATAACGCAATAGGTTTTAGGGTTACCGAAGATGGTAGGTTTGGTTATAGGAGGATAATTACACCTACTTGTGAGACAGAAAACAAATTTGAAATTAAAGAAGAATACACAGAACCTAATTTAATTAGCGTAGATATAATGAATGATATTACAATAAAATGGGTTACTGAAAAAGAACTTATATGTGATGATGATGCACCTAGGGAAGGTAAGTTATATATTTATAAAAACGGATTATTAATAACTGTTTTTGAGGATTTTAAGGAAATTATAAATAAAGAATTACAAGAACATAAGGATAAGCAATTAGGTGTTCCATTCAATATTAGTATTGGTGGTGGTACGCAAGGTTTGTCCGAATCATTAACATTTGATGGTCCCGATCCTAGTGATGAAAATTTACCTTTAGAAAATAATTTTGCTGGTACGTTTATCGGTGATATTGAATCTTTCATTATGTATGATACACCTATGAGTTGGTGTCAAATAAAAAATGAATTATGAATTTAATTTCAATACTTATAATAAAGCATTAATGGATTTTTTCTTAAATAAAGACTCTACACTACCCGAACTACTTTTAGAATTAGTTAAAACAAATAATGTAGATTATCATACATTCTTTGAAAAATTACAAACATCTGAAATTACTTTCGGTATGGTTAATACTGAAACTAACATACCTAAAATAATTAAAGGTAATTCTAATTGTCATTTACTTAAAAATGATGAATATGCTATTGGCTATACTTTCAACACCTCAGACGTTAATACTGTAGGTACTTTCTTAGGAAAATTTACTATAGATTTTGGTGAAGGGGAAAAATTAATTGTACCTATTAAGGAAAAATTATTTATACACATACAGTAATTTATGCTAACTTTCTCCCGAAGTTGCGATTGAAGCCCTCCCGTAATAGGAGGGTTTCTTTTTATTTAAAAATTCCACTCATCATCTTTATCATAACTCACACCATCAATATTAACTGGCTCTATTAGCCCTTCAACATCCTTGTCATCACTTAATAGATAATCACTCCCTTTCTTAAACTCTATATCATTTTTATATTCAATCCAAAGTTTAATCAGTTCTTCAGTATCTTCAATAGTTTTATCTACCGTTTTATAAAATTCTTCCCTAACTTTAGCCATACCATAATACTTTAACATATCATTTAATGTACAAATAACATTACCATGTTTTCTTGATTTTAAGCCAATCGAAATTAATTTACCCTCTTCTTCAATACCAACTAAATCACAATACTTATTAATTGTATTAGGTAAAATACTATGTTCTTTAATATTACTAAAATCCACCAAATCTAACTTATTTTGGAATATATAATAAACATCTTCAATTTCTTGGTCTATCAATTCTAAACGTAATCTCTCCATTCTAACCACATAATCTTCCTTAATAGATACCCATTCTTCTTCAGTCATATTATTTGGTACTTCATTAAAGTCTATCCAAAACTTAATTTCCCTATCATCTAAAGTCATTAATTCCTCATACGTATCTTGATCAGAAGCTTCATAAGCATTACCAGAAGTTAATTGACATTGCTTGTTAGTAAATGATTGTCTAGGTGTTAACTCATATTCCTTTGTTTTACGGTTTTTTTTAATATTTATAATTAAATTATCCCTCACTTCATTATCAAAACAAACTAACAAAGGTTCTAATCTTTTATTTAATGCCCCCAAATATTTAGGTACATTATATTCATCTGTAGTTATTTCTGGATTCTTCTCCATTTGTTCAGTAGGAATTAATTTACATCTTAATTCCACAGTAACATTACCATCTTTATCTTTAGTGGTTTTCATATCCCCATGTGATTTTGCGGTACCAGTATTAACATAGTAAATAGTATCACCTAAATCAGGATCTAATTCATATTTTTTAATGATCTCCATATAAGCTTTTCTAGAGTTCAAATTACCCGCTTTATTTCTCTTTTTACAGTATTCATCATATTCATCCATAGTACTATTAACTTTGGATTTAGAAGCCATTTTAAGGATTGGTATTCTATAATTGTAAATATCATCTACTAAAGAATAATAAAGATCAATAAACTTCTTACCTTCATTATCTAATAATAATGTCATTCCAGTATTAATAAAATCTTCAATATACCCTGGTAATGTAGAAGACTTGATTGTATTACCAACTAACTTAGTTTTACCATCAATTTTATTAGCGTAATTTTTTCTAGAGAAGTTTATTGTTGCATCAGCAACATCATCAATATCTAACCCCATACGACCTATCATATACTCCTCATTAAAATCTGCAACAACAGCATCTAACCCAATTAATGTTTCACCCTCATTACTTTCAGTTAATCTGTGACTACCCTTGACAAGGTATTTTATTTCATCAATAGTCTTTGGTATTGCGAAATTAAAACCATCCGTATTTTTAAGGTCAACACCACCAATACCACCGATAAAAGTACCATCTTCTGTTGATATGTCATATACATAATTTTTTTCACATTTGTTGGTTATAACTTCATTTAACCACACCTCATCACTTTTCATTTTTATTTTATTAGCAAATTTAGAGTTACTTCTATTCCTATTCTTTAATTTTAAAGAAATAAAATTTTCTTTATCTTTTCTAACTTTTATTTCCCTATCAATAGAAAGTGTTTCCATAATATATGATATTCCAGACATAGCCACTTGTGATTTCATACCTATATCAGAAACCTCTTCTAAAGTATCACCATAACCATCAGATGAAAATACCCCCTCTAAAAACGCTAACTTATTTTTTTTATTAGTATTTAAAACATAATTAGGTATTTTCTTTTCCTTATAGGATGTATAAAAATCTTCACTAAATTTTACTGACATTTTTTTTACATAACAAATTAAATTATAAACATTACTTGATTCTCTATGATCCTTTATTTTACAATTAACATCAAAATTATCTTTTATTATTTTTTGTAACCTTATTAGTTTATCGTAATTAGAACTAGATATTTTAAATACACTTCTCTTACCTTTATTTATATTAGTTTTACTAGTTTTTTTAGATTTATAATATTGTTTTCTATTACCATAAGTAGCAGAACCATCACCTAAAAAATAACCATAAAGATAAAACAAATCCTCATTTAAATTGTTATCATCGTCTAATTCAAACGTTGGTAATTCTCTAACATCTAAAACATCACCTCTCTTTAAATTCTTGGGTTTTATTTGTTTGCCATTCTGAAATAAAGAATGATCTTCTGTTACACAAACTAACTTATCCTTTGTTGATATTCTATGAATTTTTTTATTAGTTTCATGTCTATAAACATAATTTATTTCTTTCCACCCATTAACAGTTAAAACTTCATAAGGTTTAATTTCTAAATCCCTAAGTGATTCTTCATCAAGTACTTCCGAGTCCTCATTAAATATGTCTGATATTGGTAGTATATCTAATTTATTACTATCTTTCCATTTAATATATATAGGTGTGTCGTGTGTTACAGAATCCCCCACCAGTGGTCGGAAACCATATTTTTCATAAAAATGTTTAACCATTAATCTAAGGTATTGTCTACCTCTACAAGTAGTTTCTTCAGCACAATCAACATCACCCCAATTAAATAAATATGATGCCCCAAAAGACCCAAAGAATGAGTTGGCTAATATTTTTAATGGTAATTGTTTTTTATCATACTTACTTTTAAGGTATTCATGTTCACTTAATTCTTTTATTAAAGTTTCATTATTAGGATCTGTTTTCAATAAATCACTTATTCTATGTACTTCCTTATCGTGGTGTTTTTTCTTAAATTTATAAACATCTCTTTGGTTAACTATATAATATAATAAACCTTTCATAACCCCAGTAATATCTAATGATGGGAATATATCATGTGTTAGTTCTATATTTGGGTATAGTGCAGCGTAATCTAATTTAGCAACCCTTTCAGCATAACCAACTTCTAATAATCTAGATAACCCACCAACAAAATCTCTCTTAGGTTCTAATGATGGTAAAGCTAATTTATTTTCATAAGACCAAGACATCATAATTAATTTCCAAGTACTTGCCGTACCCATTGTTGCTGACCTCATAAAACTGGTTGGTAATATCTTAGCAATTAAAAATGTTGCTTGGTTAAAAATACCATCTACTTTTTCAGTTTCCCATAAATCATCCAATAAATAACGTCTAATAATATAAGCACCATCTACTTTTTCATAATTACCACTTTGAATTTTTTCAAGTTGCTTATCAAATATACCTTGTATCACCCCCTCATTTTTGGGGTCTTTCTCATCTTTATAAACAAACCAATCACCGTTAGTATCATTAAAATAATAATCATTTTCTTTATCAGCCCATATTTTATTTAACATATCCCCAGGGACATAAACCCTATTTTCTTTATTAATTTTAGAGAACTTGGTAATATACTTAAGTGAGGCTTTTTTAATATCACTATTAATTGCTTGTGCTTTTCTAACTCCGTGATATGTATCTAAGATATTGTAACCCCACATTTGGGTTTGTAGGTAATTTTCAGTCTTACCACCTAATTTAATTCTAGATTCTTTACGTTTTAGTGGTATGTTAGGGTTTAATGTTCTAGATAATCCAGTAAATGATATATCTAATTTTTGACACCTAACATCGAAGAAGTTCCAATCAAAATTTTCAGAATTATAACCAGTAATTACATCTGGTTTCAAATAATCTATCACTTTAAAGAAATTTTCGATTGATTTACCTTCAGATTTAGAATGTTCATCACCTAAACCTACAACCTCAATAATTTCTTCGAAACCTCTATTGTCACGCATACCTATTTGAAATATGGTATCTTTTTCAGGTGTAAGTCCAGTTGTTTCTATATCAAATTGGAATCTGTGTAACTCATCATATTCATCAAAACCTTTAAACATTCTTTTCCCAGTTTGGATCATGAATTGTTCAACGGGTGTTACAGCCATAAACATATGTCTATATTCTTCACTATAAATATTCATACCACCCTCTCTAAAGAAATTAATTAATTTCCCATAAGGTTCACGAGTAATAGCCATATACTTATATGAATCGACTAACCTATCAGGTGTATGCCCCTCACTATTTGAAGTTGTTAGGGTTTTAAAACTTATTCCGTATTTTTTAGCTTTTTCCTTTATTTTGCGCTTATCACCATCAAAAAGTATATCCACAACACCTTCTTTCATCCATAAAAAAGGTTTGAATTTGTGTTTTTGGATATATTTACCCTGAGTTGGGTCATTGATAATTAAATCAGCTTCAGCTTTTCCATAGCCAACTTCAATAGAAACAATATATTTTTGTGGATCACTACCTTCTAGGAAATCAGATATTACTTCATTGGTTATTTCTACATTCATTATTTATATATTTAAACAATGCAAATATATGAAATATTAGTGAATAAGACAACCAATTTTACTTATAATAAAAACCTAAAGGTCTAAACTTTAAATGTCGATTAAGATTTTCCGCTTCATTAGCACCTCTTTCAAGTTGTTTTTCAGTACTTAACCTTACCATTCTTTCCTCTAGTCTTTCTAGGAGACCTTTCTTTTCTTGTGTACCTTCCGATAGTAAAGAGTCGTAATCAAGTATACGTTCAGCTTCTGGTGGTCCAACCACACCACTAAATTTACCTCTAACCCTTGCCAAAGCTCTCTTGGCTTCAGCAACAAATAATTGCCTTATAAATATTTTTGTAGGTTCATTAAATTCCGAAAAGTTTAATGTTCCAATAGGTACTTCATTAGGCATTTTTATAATATCAGGGTTTATATTGCGACATTCATCTAAATCCCCTTGTTCTACATCATAATAGTGATACCAAACTCTACACCCTCTTAAACCTATTGATGATGCACCACCACCAGTACTGGTACCCATACCACCACCAATTCCACCAAAAGTCATTTTAGAACCTGGTGTGCTAATTAAATGTAATAATTTCTTACCGTCTGGTCCAGCAGTGACTTTATAAACTAAATCACCTCTAAGCATTCTATTTTTTAGATTAAAATCTTGAGCACTAAGCAATACGTCAAAAGCAGGGGCTATGTAATGTCCACCATTACCACCCATTCCACCCATACCACCACCACCGCTACCGCTATTACTACCCATCTGAGCGTTACCACCCCCGAAGCCCATATCGAAGCCACCGAAATTAGCGAGTAGAGCCATATCTGTTGTTGGAGGGGTGATCCATAAAACTTCATTAATCTCCCTACCTTTAGGTATTTCATATACTTGTCTACCTGCTTCAATTTCAATATAATCCTTTTTCAATTCCCAAGGTCCTTTAGCTTGTAACCCAACTTGTTTAGAGTAGGCGTATGTTGCTTTTGTCATATAGTCAAAATCCCTAACTGTTAAGGCAAAAGTCATATCCACATTACTAACATCTTTTCCTAGTAAACTTTGCCATTGGTGTTCAATTAACCAATTTAATATGTATTCAGTATAATCACCTATGGAAACACTTAAAATACCTTCCATCATATCATCAGAAAGCTCAACCTTTCTCATAGGCCAGCCCATCATATGTTTGAATTGTTTAAATATTGCTTCTCTTTCTTCTTGGATTTTGCTCATCTTAATATTTATATATAAATATACTTTAAATTACATTAATTTAATTATAATTTTAAAAGCTTCTTCTATTGTATTAAATGTTTGTTTAGGTGCTAAAATCTGTTTACCAACAATTATTGTAGGTACACTATCCTCCCCACTTATTTTAATAATTTTTTCAAATTCCTCTTTTTTATCCAAAACATCAATCTCTAAATATTCAACGTCTTTTTCATCTAACATATCTCTTAAGGTATCACAATATTCACACCCATCCATCGTATATAATCTAACTTTACTCATCATCAATTATTTTATCTAATTCATCTTCATTGTTACTATCATCAGCAACAAAAATATTACTTTCCTGCTCACCATTTAAAATTGTTTCTATAATACCAGTCTTACTAAATAATCTTTCCCATATTCTTTCATCAATAGTATTTTTAAAAATATTAAAATACACTGAAACATTATTCTCTTGACCGATTCGATAACAATTATGTACATTGTAATTACCAACAATAAATGAATGATCATCTTCCACGGATAAATCATAAACACGATCCTCACCTTTAACGGGCCTAGAAATATGTAATGATTTTATTGGATATAAAATATATCCACTATACTCATAAATCCTATTTTTCTTATTAGGGTCTATTGTGTATTCAATTGAATAGTAACCAGTATTAGTTATTTGTAAACTAACCCCCCTACCTAAATTAGCGTTATATCGCATTAATTGACTCATTAATTTACTGGATGCAGTGGTAGCTTGTTGAGTATTTTTACGTTGGTGTCCATCACCATGGTAATACCCATCTAATAAACTTTTTAATTGTTCATTATTAAGTTCATCAACCCAATCAGGAAATTGTTTATTATATGCACCTTTACCAAACCACCCTAAAAAATTCAGGGCTAACTCGGTATTATAAATCATACATGTTTTAGCATTTTTTTTATCAATATATTCACTATGTTTTTCAAAACCAAATGAATATCTAAAAATATTCATAATATATTCAGCAGCATCATACATTTTTTTATTATCTATTTTTTGAACCACATTTATACCAGCCCCATTTTTTAATAACCCATCTGTAGACCAACCATCAGCAACATAAAAACCGAACGCATATAATAGATCATTACTTAGTTCAACTTGTTCTGGTAAAATAACACCACTTTTTCTTTGTTCAACACCCCAATTATTAATGAAAGTATTTGATGAGTGTTTGGTTAAGGTTATAAACTCTTTTCTTTGACTTGGTTGTTTATTACTCTTAAGGGTTAGTAATTCATTTTTAATATCTAACTTACCAGCTTCTACCCAATTAAAACTATCAAACTCTTTATTGTATACATATATTTTATGGTCATGTGTTGTGGCTAAGGTATTATTAAAACCAAATGCATCTATATCAACTCTTAATTTTTTACGCTCCAAATGTGAATGTGTGTTTACGACCTTCTTAAAATTACCCTCATGACTATAAACCATATCACCTATTTTAATATCCTCAATACTAACATAACCATTATTTGTCATAACTAATTGACCCTTAAAAATACAACGATCAATCGCTTGTAATATATTACCTGGGACCCAATATAAAGAATTGAATATTACTGTTGTTGCTGCCGTTAATGTAATTCCCACACCAGCAGATATAACGTTCCCAATGAATAATTTAACATTATCATCTTCTTGAAATCTATCCACGGATATTTGTTTATTAATACCCGACATTTTACCGTTATGTTTTACCGCTATTTTTTTAAAGTGATCGTACAATACATCCATTTCATCTTGGAAGTTGGTGAACACAATTACTTTATTACCTTGCTCAATAGCGTTTTCAATCATTTCTATGGTCTTTGGTATCGTTTCTAGTGCAATATACTTACGTAATAAGATAAGCTCTACTAAGTCCTTTTCTACAGCTCCTCGTTTCTTCTTCTTTTTCCTTTCAATCAAATATTCTTCCCAAATATTGGTATATTCCTTAATTTGTTTAGGAGTTAATTCGTGGTAAATAGTTGAGATTGTTTTCTCTGGCATATCCAAAACATCTTCCTTTTTACGCCTTATTATAATATTTTTAGTTTTGGCTGCTAATTCATTTAAATTTGAAGCACCATCCGTTAACCATATTTTCCTACTCTTCCCGTTTTTAAATTTCTTCCAAAAAGTTTTACCATCACAATATCTTTTAGCAAAGAAATTAAAATTTTCTACCAAGGGAGAGCCAACTAATTTGAGTAGGTTATAAAAATCCATTGGTTTATTTGCTACTGGTGTACCAGTTAATAACCAAGTTCTTTCAATACCATACTTAACAATTAATTCACTCATTATTTTACCCCTAATACTTTTATAATTTTTTAGGTTGTGAGCTTCATCTATAATCACTAAATCAAATTTAGCATCAACTAAATGGTTATTTATTAAACCACCTTTTTTAATATATTCTTTGGATGTTCGTTTATCTTTGGTTGTATGGAAATTCTTTAAGATATCATAATTAATGATAGTAAATTTACTGGTATCCCATTTTTTACCATTAATTATAACTGTTTGATCATCAAAACAATTAATTTCCCTTTCCCAATTTATTTTAACTGCGGATGGACAAACAACTAATATTCTTTCAGCACCACTCTCTAGCGCAGCAACAATTGACATATAACTTTTACCTAACCCCATATCATCAGCCAATATAGCACCTTTCCTAGATAATAAGAACTTTATACCACTTTTCTGATGTTCATAAGGTGTTCTATTTTTATTATCTAATTCAACATACTTATCAAAATCAACCTCTACATTAGGTTCTTCCCAATAAGGATCATCCAAAACTTGTGTTTTGGGTAACCAATACATTTGATAATTTTCTTGATTTTTTTTTAGTTTACCGTAAATATGAAAAGCTTTATCGGTATCGGCAAGAATAAAACCTATTAATATTTTTTCTGGTACAAATTTTATACTATATTTTTTCTGTAATTCTAAACCTAGATATTCAGTTATAGCGATAACCCTTTCAACCTTATGTGGGTCTACATTATGGAATTCCGAAATATATTTAACTTGGGTATTAGTAAAGGCTACCTTCCCCTTCATATATTCTTTTCTAAGTTTTTTTAAATAGGGGTTTTTACCCTTATACTTATTAAGGAGTTCTAATACTGAAACATTTTTTAATTTATCTATATTTATCAATACATAATATTTATATTTTATATGTTATATAACAATATACACAAAAAATGTTAAATAGTAAAGATTTTAATTAAAAAATAATATGGGAAATAGGAGAATACCAATTAATAGAGTTAATAAATTTTATTCCGAAGAGGAATTTGAATTAGATATTGAAATGGGTAGGGAGTCCATAGAAGAAGATGGTAATTTTGTTGTTGTTTTATTTCAAGTAGATAGAGAGATAACTTTATTTGATGATCTATATGGTGAAACTTATGAAGATGGGGTGAGGTATAAAACACCTGTAGAATTAAAAGTAATTCCTCTTATAACTGAAGCAGATAATAAAACTTATAATTCTAATGGTTCTCAACGTAATTTAGAAGACGGTAATTTAAGTTTTGGTTTATATCAAAAACAATTAGATGAATTTAAATGTGAAATTAATTATGGTGATTATATTGGTTATGCAGTAAATGAAACAACTATACGTTATTTTTCAGTAGCTAATGATGGACTTAAGAATTATGACAATAAACATACTATATTGGGGTATAAAGGTGCTTTCAGAACAATCATCTGTACACCATCAAATAAAGATGAATTTAAAGGAATATAATTATGAGAAGAAAAATTAATATAACAAATAGTAAATTTGGTAAAGAACAGATTCAAAGCGTTTATGATGATATTGCTAGTGATGATACGTATTTACCAAAGGGAATTTCTTTTTCTGATATTGATAGGTCTTTAGTTGATTTGGTGGAAAATAAGCTTGATTTCAGAGTAGGTGATGAGAAATTACCAGTATTTTTTATGTCAATTCAGAAATGGTCTGAATTTACTAAGTCTTGGGGTTCTTCAGATGAATTTAAAGATGTTAAATTACCATTTTCAACAATAGTAAGAGACCCTAATATACAATCAGGGTCAAATCAAGATGGTTTATGGAATATCCCAGGTGTTCGAACTTATAGTTATAGAAATGTACCCACTTTAATAAATGGTAGAGTTGGTTATGATAAATATAAAATACCCCAACCCACAGCTACCGACTTAACATTTCATTTTAGATTCTTTTGTAATCGAATGGTGGAACTTAATAATATTCACACAAAAATACAAACCACTTTTAATGCTAGACAACATTATATAAATGTTAAGGGGCATCCTATGCCAGTTGTTTTAGAAGCTATTTCTGATGAGAGTGAGATTGATGATGTTGAAAGCCGTAGATATTATGTTATGGATTTTGAATTACTTGTTAAGGGGTATATTTTGGATGAAAAAGATTTTATAATAACCCCTGCTAAGGATAGGGCTATTTTATTTTTTGATGGTGATGGTTCGGGGAAATCAATTAATAGTTTAAGTATTAAAGAATCCATAAATAAAAATGGTAATTCAGTTAAGTATGAAATTTTATCTAAATATAAAGCAAGTAATATTCAAGAGATAATAATAAATCAAAATACCACAATTAATAATATATCAAATGAATTTAATATATCTGAAATAACTTTTAAGGTTAATGGGGTAATTCAAGAAATATTTCCATTCAATCTTAAAAGAAGTGATATTTTACAAGTCGAACTATTAAAAGAAGATGATACTATAGGCTCTTTAATACTTAATGGTACTATTACTTAACCCATAATAGTAAAATATTTCATTAATGTTAGTCGTTTCTAAAATGATTTTATATTTATTATTAAGTAATAATAATTGTAAAAAAAATAAAAAACATAATAGATGAGTTCAAATAGAGTATTCGTAAGTCCAGGGGTTTACACTTCAGAAAATGATTTGACTTTTGTAAGTAATAACGTAGGGGTAACAAGTTTAGGTTTGGTTGGTGAAACAACTAAAGGACCTGCTTTCCAACCTATTTACATTTCAAACTACGCTGAAATGAGAAAGTTCTTTGGTGGACTTAATCCAGAAAAAATTAAAGATAATAACTCATTAAGATATGAATTACCTTATATAGCAAAATCATATTTAACAAATTCAAACCAACTGTACGTTTCTAGAGTGTTAGGTCTTTCTGGTTATAACGCTGGTAAAGCTTGGGGGTTAGCCGTAGATGGTAAATTAGTAGCACTTTTAAGGTCTAGAGGTAAATACGTAGCTAATGAAGTTTTAGAATTCTCATGTAATAATTTAACTATTTCAGAAACACCTACAATGGGTGAGGATTTTGAACTTACAACTGATGGAGGTAAAATATATAAAATTAATTTAGATAAAACTAAAAATAATTACATAACTAGAGTTTTAGGTAAATCTAATGATGATGCAAAACCAGATATTTTTGTTGAAGAAATATATCCAAATTTTATTGATACTTTAGATGATGATACCTTGGTGGTTTCATTAACTGAATATGTTGATGAGTTTGAGAATTATAATACTAGATATAAATCAGCTATGACACCTTTTATCGTTTCTGAAATTAAAGGTGATGAAGTTTCTAGGTTATTTAGATTTGAAACCATATCTGATGGTAATACAGCTAATGAGGATATTAAAATATCAATAAGTAATATTAAACCAGATGATAGGGAGTTTGATGTAGTTGTTAGAAAATTTGGTGATACTGATGCAAATCCACTCCAATTAGAAAGATTTAGTAAATGTAATATGGATCCCTCCTCTACCAATTTTATTGGTAAAAGAATTGGAACTACTAATGGTGATTATGTTGCAATTTCTTCTTATGTTTTAATTGAAATGGCTGAAAATGAACCTAATTCAGATTCCTTCCCATCAGGGTTTGAAGGTTATCCAGTTAGAGAAAATTTAGGTATTACTACAGCTCCAGAAATGATATATAAAACAGAATACACTGATTTTGAAAATAAAAGACGTGTTTACTTAGGTACAACTACTGATATTGATCGTGATATATTAAGTTTTAATGGGTTAGATGTTGATGGTTCAGCATTTGAATTTTATACAAAAGGTTTCCATATGGATCAAGAAGCTGTAAACATTTTAGATGAAAATGCTGAAGCGTTGTTTTTCACTGGTAATTCGAAATTTGGTAGTGAAGTTGATACTGTAGATGGTCCTTATGAAAAAGTTTATTCACGTAAATTTACAGTAAACCCTTGTGGTGGTTTTGATGGTTGGGATATTTATAGAACTAGAAGATCTAACACAGATAAATATACTGTTCAAAAATTAAAATCAAACCCAGCCACCGAGGATTTATTTAACCCTTTAGCTTTAAGTAATGGTGATATGGGTGTTGAATCAGATTATTATGCTTTCCTTGAAGGAATTAGAACTTTTTCAAACCCAGAAGCAGTTAACATAAATGTTTTCTCCACACCTGGAATTGATACTTTTGATAATACTAATTTAGTTGAAGATACTATTGATATGATTGAGAGAGAGCGTTCTGATAGTTTATATATCGTAACTACACCTGATATGTCTGAAGGTGATAAAATGACCGCTCAAGACGTTTCAAGTAGATTATATCAACAATTTGATAGTAACTACACTGCAACTTACTGGCCCTGGATTCAAAAGAATGATGACGAGAATAATGTTTTAGTGTATATACCAGCAACTGGTGAGGTTATTAAGAATATCGCATTAACTGATAATATTGCTGCGCCTTGGTATGCTACCGCAGGTTATCAAAGAGGTAACGTTAACGCTATACAAGCTAGGAAGAAATTAACTCACCCAGAAAGAGAAATTTTGTACGCTGAAAGAATAAACCCTATTGTAACATTTAGTGGTGATGGAATTAAAATTATGGGTAATAAAAATTTACAAGTTAGGAATAGCCCACTAAATAGGATCAACGTTAGACGTTTATTATTACGAGCTAGAAAACTTATTTCTGCTGTTAGTATTAGATTATTATTTGAACAAAACGATGATAAATTAAGAGGTGAATTTTTAAGTAAAGTTACCCCAATATTAGATAACATAAGAAAGAAAAGAGGTTTAACTAAATTTGAGGTTAAATTAGATCCTACACCTGAAGGTGAAGATAGAAATACTTTATCTGGTAAGATAAGAATTCAACCAACAAATGCTTTAGAGTATGTTGATATTGGGTTTGATGTTACTGATTCAGGAGCTTCATTCGATGATATCTAAATGAAAGTAATTAACCCCTTTATCTATATGGAGGGGTTTTAAATATAATAAAAAAATAAATATATTTTATAAAAACAATATACTTATAATTAAATAACTAAAACAAATAATATGTCAGATTTATTAAATAACATGCCAATTTTCTATGAACCTAAAAGAAAGAATCGTTGGTTTTTCCGTTTTCCTTCTGAATTAGGTATACAAGAATGGACATTAAAAAGTGCTGCTAGACCTAAAATAAGTCAAAATGAGACTGAAATAGAGTTTTTAAACACATCTACTTGGGTAATTGGTAGGTTTATATGGGAATCAATTACAGTTGTATTGAGAGATGCAATAGGACCTTCTACAACTCAAGCAGTTATGGAGTGGGTTAGATTACATTCTGAATCGGTAACGGGTAGGCAAGGTTATGCTGCTGGGTATAAGAAAGATGTTGAAATTGAAATGATTGACCCTAACGGTGTTGTTGTTGAAAAATGGTTACTTGAAGGTGCGATGATAACTAATGCTGATTTTGGTGATCTTTCGATGGATGATGATTCTATTGCTGAGGTTTCAATTGAACTTAGATTTGATAGAGCATTACTTTTATATTAATCAATGATAAATAATTTTTAAAACCTCCACTACCATGGGGGTTTTTTCATTTAATGTCACATACAACTTTATTTTTAAATAAAAAACATTAATGGTTATTATTTTTATTTAATATTTACAATACCACAATACTTATTAATATATTAAAAAAATTATTATGGAAAATAAACCAAACGTATTTCCTGAAGAGGAAAAAAATAGTGAAGCATATTATAACAATTTAATGAAAGAGAATAGGGAAAAAGAGTTAGAAGAAAAGTCAAAGGGGGTTAATAAACCCACTACCTCTACTACTGAAAAACCTATTATTAATAAACCTACAGAAATAGAACCAGATTATAATTCAGATTATGATTTAGTACCTTTACCTTCTAAAGGAAAAACTTATCCAGGTGATAAGGAACGTATAATGGTTAGTTTTTTAAATGGGTATGATGAAAATATTTTAACAAACCCACACTTAATGAAAAGTGGTAAATTTCTAGATACACTATTTAAAAGAAAAATTATAGATAGGGATATAAAGTATGAAGATTTATTGGTTGGTGATAGGGATGCTATTATGTTATGGTTAAGAGCTACAGCTTATGGTAATATTTACCCAATACAAGTAATGGATCCAGATACTTTAGATTATTTTGATGTAACGATTGATCTTTCAACTATTAAAACTAAAGAATTACTTGTTGATCCAAATGAAAATGGTTTATTTGAATTTAAAACACCCTCAGAAAAATATAACATTCAATTTAGATTGTTAACTGTTGGTGATTTAAATGATATTGAAGCACATAAGGAAAAAATTGGTGATAGTGATACTCTTTTTGATTTAGCTACTTTTACACTTAAAAAGATTGTTATGGATATTAATGGTGAAACTGATAAAAATGTCATTTCAAATATTATTGATAAAATGAGGTTGAATGATGTTAAAACTTTTAAGACTTATATAAACTCTATTGAGTGTGGTATGGATTTAAATATTGAGGTCGAGACTCCAGGAGGTAGTCTCGTTTCTACGTTTTTTCCCTTTAACACAAAGTTTTTTTGGCCTGAATCATAAATTTAAAGATTTATACCTTAAAGAGATTTTATATTCTACACAACAACTTAAGATGAGTAGAAATGAAATTATGTCAATACCCGTATATGAACGAAAGTATTATTTAAATCTTCTATCAGATTCTGAAGAAGAAATTACTGATGATACGGAAGAAATTATTAAAAAAACGGGTGAAAAATCAAGAAAGAAAACCTTTAGTGGTGATACCTTAAAAAATAAATTAAGGAATGATGATATTAAATGATAATTATAGATAAATATTAATATGTTTTTATTAGAAACTAGTGTTAGGGATGTTTTACCATCTATTGAGGTTGGTGATAAATTTATCATGAATACTGATAAAGGTATGATGGAATTTTCAACAATAACCAAAATAATGAATAATGAGTTGGTCTTGTCCGTGGATAGTAATAATGTATATAAATTAAATATTGATACCGCAATAGATGGTAATGTTTTATCATTAAAAAAAAATGACCCTAAATCATCAACATTTAAAATTCAATTTAATTATATTAAAATTGAACATAAAAATGGTGGGGATGACACTATAATAAAACCTGTAATTGAGGATGAGGAAGAAGATGAGGAAGAAGAAACTACAGAACCACTTAAACCTTTTAGTAAAGAAAAAGCTAAGAAATTAAAACAACTAAAGGATGATGTTAATGTTGATAGGGAAATAATAACTAAGGATTTTGAAAAATTAGAAATTGGTAATGTTTTTAATATTCATCTTTCTGAAGTAGTGTTGGAAGATAATGAGTTAGTAATTGATCAAACAAAAAATTCAATCTTAAATATGATGGTTTTGGATATTGGTCATGATTATATACAATGTAAGTTTCTTGGTATGGAAGGTTTCTATGCTAAAAAATTAACTTCTTTGGGTGATGAACTATTTAGGTTTTATAAAGGTGAAAATTTAATAAACACTAGTCATAATTCTGGTGTTGCACTTAATATTTTTTTCTATGATAAAAGTAATAAAAGGATTGTTTTAAGTGATGTTATAGAGTTAGAGGTTATTGAGGATTTAGAGTTAGATGATACTGATGATATACCTAATAATATTGATGCAATGTTACAAGATAAGGGTCTAATGAAACTAATGCAAAATAAGACTTGGTTAGATAAATTGTTAGGTAGGGATGCCACAGGTATAATACCATCAAAAAAACTTCTCGGAATTAAAGATGAAAATGATTATGTTACTTTTGAATATATGGGAGATACCATAAGAAAAGATTATAAATTTTCTTTAGTTAAGAATAAAAAATATCGTGGTAAATTATTGGAAAATGGTAGTGTTATAAGGGTTTTAGGTAGTAATAGACGTGAATCATACCAATTAACTAAAATTAAAAATAAAGGTAATACATATATTGTATCAATTAAACACATCATTAATAATGATAGTTCTGAAAAACAAAAAATAACAGCATATAAGAATTCTAAAATAAAAATCGTAACATAATGAGTGAATATAATAAAGATGATCTTGCTAGGTTAGGGAGTTACATTGAAATGCAAGATAAAGCTGGTGAAAATCTTGATAATTATTTTGATTTATTAAAAAAAATTAAAACAATGAAAGCCAACATTGATTTTCTAGATAAGGAAATGTTTAAAAGGGCTAAAAAAATAACTGAATTAGAAAATGATAGAACACAGGACCATTCAGATCAAATAGATCTATTAAAAAAACAACAAAAATTAGCTAAAGAAAATGTAGATGGATTAAAAAAAGAGGGTGCAACTCTATCTATACTTTTAAATACTAGAACTAAAATAAATGCTACCATAGGTACAACAGTTAATATTTTAGGTAATGTAACAAAAAAACTTTTAGCACAAACTGGTTATCTACTTAATCAACAGAAAGCGGTTAAAATGACTCAATTACAAATGGGTATTTTATCAAATGAATCTAAAGGTTTTAGTAATAATTTATATAATGCATCCGTAAACACTAATTTAATAGGTGTTAACACTAAAGACTTAGCTAAAATGCAATCCACTTATAGTAG
>Ga0209414_1000434_pt1 | contig 19903 bp, 59 predicted proteins | sample LakVidmifraction_4_FD_181154 | JGI IMG/M metagenome (GOLD analysis project Ga0209414, IMG submission 181154) | Hypersaline microbial communities from Lake Vida, Antarctica - Brine Hole Two &gt;0.2 micron (SPAdes) (version 2) | ecosystem: Environmental > Aquatic > Non-marine Saline and Alkaline >... | reverse complement strand
TTTACAGACTATTAAACCACCAAATCTGTTTTTATATAAACACCAATCACCTTCTTTAATTTCTTCATCTGATGTGAAGTATAGGTGTTGATTAGTAACTCTTTTACTCTTAGATACTTCAAGATCAGGAGTAAACTTAAAGGTGTTTAAATGATGTATAAAGGCAATATGACTTGCATCTTCTGTAGGTAACATGTGTACCTGTATTTTCTTATTTAATTTCATTGTAAGTTTTCTATAAACTCGGCTCGTTTAGCATACCGTATAAGTGCTTCCAATACACCTTTCTCTAAACTCACTACTTTATTAGTATGATGATTTACTGCTAATACTAAATGATATCCCTCATCATGTATGTATACACCATCACCAATATAATCTGGTTTCAAAAGTTCTCTCTGTGCCATGTGTTTTAAGTTTTAAATTAAATCTTTAAATGTTTTTTAAAAAATAAGTTCTCCCATCCATATTTTCAGGTGGAATGTTCAAATTAGTACTACTACGATATCGGGGTCTCCCTTCTCGAATTGTTCGTAATTATCACATCTTTACAATAAACTTCTCACCTCTGAATCGGTTGATAAGAACCTTTATCGTTCGTCAGATATGCCTATATAGCTTTGCGGGACGGAATTTGGTTTAACCAAATAGTCTATTTGTTTCCGTTGTACTCCTGAGGTCGCATCTCTTGTATAATCCCTATTATCCGTTTCGGTAGGGTATAGTACATAACATATTATCAATGTCTATCTTCAAGTGAAAGAACTTATTTATTTTTTATTAATAAATTAAGGGTTTAAAAATATATAATTAGGTATTGATGGTTCAAGATTTATACCTTCAACATCATATAATTCACCATAATTGTTTACAGTTTTTACTAAAACATTACCTTTTTTAGTTTTTCTGGAAACAGCAATTTTATTTTCAAAATCACAAAAATATAATTCGTCTTTTGAAACACTGGTTAAAGGTAACATCACTTCATTACCAAAAATAAATTGACTAACATTTTTCATAATTCATTGATTTATTATATTAATTATTTCCATTCAAGGATACTGGTAACATCTTTATCACACCCACTTGGTGTAGTAACCGTTGCCCATCTTACTCTGGTCTTAACCTTAACTTTTAAAACTGCTCTTAAAGCGATTTCAGAAAGTGTTTTTGTTGATTGAGTACCATCGGCGAATTGAATAAATAATTTATACATAGTTTAAAGTTTTAAGGTTACAATTATTAGGTTTTTATTACATAGTAAATATACTGATTAAAAATTACAATTCCTAATCAAATATTAAAAATTTATAAGTATGTAAATGAACTTTCTCTTTCTTTATTACATAGTAAATATACTAATTTTAAATTAGAATACCAAACCAAATGTATAAATATTTTTAATTTATTTTTTTAATCCTCGGTCCGAATAACAATTGATTTATTATTCGATTCTCCATTGTTACCCAATCACTCGTATTTATGATGTGGTTGAATTGTAAAATTTGAAAATCCATATCGTCTCCAATACATTCATATATAATCCCCCGAAATTTAAATTGATGAACTTTAAGAACAACATCGGTAACTGATACTTTGTCGGCATCATCTTTAGGTTCTTCACTATATTCAAACCAACCCATATATTATAAAATATCAAATTTTACCATTGATAATTCAATTGCTTGAAGTTCTGACATTTCCGGGTGGTCTTCCAGTAGTTCTATTGCAAAAGTTGCAACTTCAAAATCAAGTTCATGCTTTACTACGGTTCTACCGAATTTGATAATTTTAATTACATTTTCTTCTTTTTTTGATAAAAATAAACTATCAGATTCTTCGTTAGATATCTTACCTTCTTCTAATAGTTCATTGTATTTTGAAATTGAATCACTCATAATTTTATTTTATTTTTTTAAATTCGGTTTGAAATGCTGATTCATATAAATCAACTAATGTTCGTGGATCTATTTGTATTTGATACAGAAACCGTGTCCGGTATTTAACTGCATCAATTACGGTTTGCTTTAAACCGTAACTATCGGCTTCTTTTAAAATCTCTTGTATTTGTTGAACTTCTCCCATAATTAAACTTTACTTCTGATTCCTGAATTATTTTCTGTTTCCATCTGTTCAGGCTTTTTTAATACTTCGTAAATATACGAAATTAAAATATATTTACCAAGATATTGTTGTATTATATTCGTTTCTATCACCACATCCTTCAATTTTAAAATGCTCTGCTTCTAATCGTTCCCGTACTCCTATAATTATTGCATCGTACCAGACACATTCAAATTTACCATCTTTTGCGTATCTTTTAATTTCATTTTGAATTTGTAAATATTGTACTTCAAGACTTGATGTCTTAACATCCAATGCCAATTCTCTAGCTTCTTGTGCATTCATAATATAATATATTTTTTAGTTTAAAATAAAAAAACCACCAAGTGAGGTTAGTTTCTTGGTGGTGAGTTCGGTTTGAACTTTTTAGGTAGGATAGGATATTAGTTCCTCATAGATATCTGTTATATCTTAATTCTAAGATACAACATTTAATTCGGATATCCTAATTAAAATCCATTTTATTTTTTTACTACTGTATTTCGTATGAAACTACTATGATTGGTATGAGTAATAGTGGTTCATTTGCAACTGCCAAACACATTCCGGCAACCACCACCGACAATAACAATAGTACAATTATACTTGGTATAATAGATAATGGTCTAATAGTGCTAACCACGTTTCTGAATAATTTTTTTGAGTGTAACATAATTTCGTTGTTTTTAATTCTTATTACATTGTAAATATACTGAATTAAAATTGAATTACCTAATTATTTTTGGTCTTTCTTAAATTTTTTATATTATATTAAAAATATAATTAGCTTTTTCATGATTTTATAGTAATAGTTATTTTAGGTTTGATATCATTATTTCACGGTACACCTCCGTTATTTTATTTTTGCTTTTTGCTTTTTTAAGAACATAAATATTATCACCGTAGAAATTTCCATATCCTCCTTTAAGTTGCCTATAATAATTTATATTATAATTCTTTGCCTCACTACCCTTTGTTTCACCATAATCTTTAATAATATGCTGTTTCAAAATAAACCCATTCATCAGTAACACATTTTTTAACAGTTCACCTAATTCAACTTCTTCTGATTTTCTGTACATATTTCCACAGGCTAAAATGAAGTACCCATCATCTTTCAAATTCTTTATTGAGTTATTGACAATTTCCTTCCACCATTGAATGAATTCCAAAAGTGTTTTCTTACTTGAACCATCTTGACCACTATCACTATATTTTATCATATCCCAGTATGGTGGATGTGATAGTATCATACTAACCTTATTTTCGGTAGTATAGGTCCTACTGTCACCCTGTTCAATGTAATCCTTTGTAGGTATTAGATCATTGATTATACACTCTCTGTTAAGGTAATGTGCCACTTCATAATCAGTCCCACTGCCGCCAAACTGACTCCAAACAGTATCACCCTCTTTTGTAAACCGGGTAATCATTTGATATGGAATTTCCGCAATCCACAGACCATGAAAGTCCGGATCGGGTTTTGGTAAGTACTCCCTCTTTGGCACAATAAAATTTCCAAACATGGGTGCTTCATTTAAAGTAACCCATCTGGAATTAGTTGTTATTTTATTTTCTTCTAATTGATATCTCCAATTATCTAAATCTATACTACTATGTTTCGGTTGTTTCAAATATCGTGTTTGTTAAATTCATAATCTGCTATATCCCAAGCCCAAGTTTGTGCAGGTGGTATGGAATGTTCATTACAATATTTCATTTTCCAAAACCATCTAATTTCGTTGTTCATTTTCTTCTATAAATATCATTAATTCATCGGGTGCAAGATCCCACCGTGTAATGGCTAAGTTAACATATCGTAAACATATAGCAGCTTGCTCCTCTGTGCCATCCCATTTCTCATATACCGCTTTTATGTATTCTGTTAATGTCATTATTTATCAGTTTTGCCGTAGCGGTTTTTTAATACTACATTTTTAGCAGTATACATACTTCTAAAAATAATTACGTCGGACTTCATCACTTCTGACATGGAAATTGTAAAATCTCCAAGTACTCTTGAATATTGATCAGGTCGTTTCAAATCATCCTCATTTAATATCAATGCACTCCTTATATTAATAGACATCATCTTCGTTTAAATTAAATTTACCCTTGTGTTTTATTTTATATTTTTTCTTTGTGCCGGATGGAGAGCACATTTCACAACTACAAGGTTTGCCTGTAGTCTTATAGCAATGATTATTGGCTAATGCATCATCCCAATCATTCCCACGATATAAATCTGCCAGACGTTTTTTAAACTTCAATTGTTTAATCCTATTTCGTTCACCTTTATCCATAATTAATCCCAAATTACAGCTTCCTCAACTGATTTAAATTTATTAAACTCATCCACACTCACCTTACAATGAGCCTCGTAAGTACCCATATTATAAATATTTCCAAGTTTAATATTACAATTCACATCATAATAATCACCAGGTTTCATATCCGGATTTACAACGACTGCTCTAACCGTATTTGATTTATATCGTTTAATAAATTTTAACATTAATTCATCCATACTATTTTTCTGTTTTTGGATCACCCACTAATTCACGAAGCTCATGCCAAGTGGGTGATGTACCAGATTTTACAAATAACTCACATACAGGTATATTGTAATTATCATCTCTAAATCGTAATTCAGGTTCATTTATTTTTTCATTAAAATATAAATAGGCTGAATCATATTTGTCCCCATCCATTATAAAATGATCTACCGATGATGAATTCATAAGTGGTTCGATATCTTGCAGTTCTTGTAAAATGAATTTAGTTTTGAAATACCAATCCTTTACAAAATCTCCGGTTTGGAAACTCTTTTTTTTATCCTGACCGAAGGCAACACTTACCGATTCATATGTGTCTTGGTCAGGTTCCTCATACTGTATACTTGTTACTGACATAATTCTATTTTATTGATTTATATATGTACACAGTATCAATTGTATTATCATCTTGAACTAATAATTTAATTTTCGGTTCGATTTTAGTTTCTGATTCAATTTCATCCGTGACTCGGATGCTAATATCCGACCTAAAAATTAGGTATGATACTAAAATGCTAACAATTACTATTGATGTTATTAGTATTCCAAATATAAATTGGAAAAATTCCGTTACTCCTTGTCCACCATATACTCCCATAATCTATGCTAATTTAAAAGGTTCTAAAAATTCTCGTAGGAATATATTTTTATCTCCACCAACTGATAGTTTCCAGTCAGCATATAAATTTCTAAACCAAGTTTCAGGTGTATAATTCCCACCACATCTTTCCATATCAGAAATTGATATCTCCCAAAAACTTTCACTATATCGTTGAACCACATACCCCTTAAAATCAGGATATTTTTCTGTATTGAAAACCCGTTCATCTACTATGAATGTAATTCCCGTTAGTTGGTCACCCAAATCTTCTTCTGTGAATGTTGTTACTGCTACTCCATTTCGTATTAAAGATAATAGGTGCTGGTTAAGTGTTCCAAATGGTTCACCTGTACTGTTTCGTTGTTTGTTAGTTGTACCACCGTTTAAGATGATATACGTTTTCCAATTTCTTAACCAATCTAAAAATCGTTCATCAATTGTACCACCAGATAATAATTTTTCAATTTCTGCTAATGACATTTCATCCGTAGAATGACCAAACTGGATCCCTTGTTGTATTGGTGAAATGTTGTAGGGAACTAATCCAAACATCCGTAATTCTAATTTTTCCATTTTATTCTTTCAATTTTTTAAATACATATTCTGAAAATTTATCTTGGATTATTGCGGCTTCACTTCCCGTCAATCCAAGGCCACCACCCTTACCTGTTAATCCTCCCCAACCCCTTATACAGAATATGTAAGTATCGCCGTCAAAGAAATCAACACCATCAAAATTTAAGTCTGGTATTTTGAAATCACCATATCCGTTTAATGTATCCACTACTTTTTGACCGGTAATGGTATCAAATGAAATATCAAATGTTAGTGCCATTGTTTCATTAGATGCCCATACATATCCCCAATCGTATCTTAAAGGTAATTTATAATAAGTTCTCCAGTTCATTTTGTTTATATTTTAAAAATCATCAAAATCAGTTAATTCCAAAGTGGTTTTAGTTTTATGGCTATACACCGATATGTGCATTCCGATTCCATCAGAATGAAAGGTATGTGAGTATGATCCATATTCACCATATATTGCCTTTATATGTTCCTGCCATTCTTTATATATCTTTTGTTGTTTATCCGTAAACGTTACGTTAATTGAAAAGTTACTCATAGTTAAATTTCTTTACTTCCACAATATGCCTCGTAATCATATAGATTTGGACCATAGTGTGTATGGTTCTCATGTACTGCATAATTTATAGTTTCACCAGTACTTAACATTTTACTTTGCCATGACCATAACCCAAGTGGATCTCGTACAGGTAATGAAATTACTTCTGATTTTAAACAATATCCATAATCAAATTCATAATGGATATCACCCATCTTAATTTCTTCAATAATTAAGTTTCCTTTAGTTAAAGTTTTACTCATTTTTATATATTTTTAATATTATACCCAGTCTATTACTGGACAACTCTTTGTATAAATTGATTTAATCATATCAAAGAACATTTTAAATCCAGTCACAATTCCCATTAAGATAATTCCAACATATTTCCAAAACACAATTTTATGTAACCAACTATCACGCCAGTATTTGTCAGTTGTATACTGAACCAAACTACCAATCCCCAAAATAGCAGCCACTATCCCAATCACCAGACCAACCAAAATTACCATTTTAATAAAATCATGCATTGTAAATAAGTGTAGGAGTTCATATATCCCCCAAGTCACAAGTACCAATACCAATACTGCTAATATATAAGATGCAATAGTCCCAATACTACCATATTTAATAGCATCAATCTTATCTTGCTTAAATTGAGCCTTTTCTTTTAAGTGGTTTTTCCAGTTACGATACCCATCACAAATAGCCGACCTTTTAATCCAATATAATTTATTTGATTTTTCATATTTATCTTCAAGTGTATCTGAATATTTATTATAGTCTATTGAGCGATACAGGTTATAATATTCCTCGTCAGTTTTTGCTTCTGCCATTTTCTTTCGTAAATCTGTCAGTATTTGTTCCAGAAGCATTTCATCCCTGGCATCACTCCATTCTACAATCGGCTTTGCAATAGCAGCAAGTAGTTTATAAATAAGAATGACTGGTAATATAACCATACTCCCAGCATATTGCCAGTAATACGGACAAGCTGTTCTATAATGAGTAGGTGCATGTATGCCCCACATCCATTGAAAGAAATCTATAAATAACGATTCCTTTTTCATTTTCCACAAATCTTTACCATTTCCCATAACTTCTATTTATTTATTTAATTGATTTTCATTAAATTTTGTATCTGCTGGATTGCCGTCATCAACTAAATTTCCACAACAATCACATACTTCAAATTCTAATTCTATTTTTTTATAATTTCCATATGCACACATACAATGAGCATCCAATATACCAACTGATTGACAATCCTCACATACGATATGTTTTTCTAATCGTGTTTTCATTTTGTAATATATCTATTTGGTTTTTTATTTTTCCTATCTGATACCCCCTGTTTATACATCTTTTCTACAAGTGAGCCCCTTATATACTTTGGTTTTGGTTTGTCCTCAAACCCTCTCATATATGCTATGTGCATATTTTGTAACATAGTTTTTGTTTTATTTTAAAATAATAAAAAATAAAAAATAAACTGAGCTTACCCGCAGTCTTGTTTTAATGTAACATTTACCTATTTGCCCTAACCCGTTTATCATAGAGTTGCTTTCCCTCTAAAACTGTTTAGGTCGCATCCTAGGTAGTGCAAACGAACATATTCGGGTCTTTCGGGGGTTCTGGTTTGATAATCTTAATACAACCCCTTTTTATTTGTGGATTATCCTAACAGCTTTAACCTATGTTCTCCTACCGTTAGCAAAGATGCCGCGAAGTTCCTCACCGTAGTGCGTTACAATCTCTGGTTTATTTTTTATTTCTATTTATATCCCTTTGAGTAATATACCATTGTCTAACTTCTAATAGAATTGGTATAGTTGTATCAGAATATTCATGAGTTCTCAAAACCTGCCGCATTGTTTTCAGATGATTTGATATACTGGTTTCTCTGCTTCCAATCATCAGAATGATATCTTCTAATAGATGCATTTGTTTATAATTTAATTTATAAACATATTCAACTGATGATAGTTTACCATGCGTATCAGTAGTTTTATTTACCCTAATTATTTCTGCTTGAAATCCCATACTTTCATTAAAAATTATTACTTCGTAAATATACGGTATTTCTTTTAGAAATCCTAATTTATTTCCAATTTTTTACTTCTTTTAAATGAACTTCCCAAGCAGTTTGTAATCGTTTCCAGCCTGGACGATTTTCTGGACTACAAGATTTTTGTTCCGTTTTACATCGCCGGACTGCATCTTCTGCATAATCAATTGATGCTTGCATTACTTTTGCCATATCTATTATAATTTATATATTTCGGTTTCAATTTCATCTAATACATTCAAACGATTCATAACTGATTCATTATCCATATTATCAATGGATAAAAATTCCATACTTAATATCAGTTCATTGATGGTAATCATAGCACTGCATTTAGCCAATTCGTATACCTGCTCAGTATCACACTTATATTGTCTTTGAACTATAAGAAACCTATGTCTTTCAATAAGTTCAACTGCTGCATCCTTTGGTGTTTTATTTTGTAATGGTCTCATATTATAAATTTACTATTTTCTTTAAGAGTTTTTTGATTTCCGCAGCGTAGGCAGTAACTCTATTTTGTTTCCAAGTGATATTTTGCTTTTTCCAAAAATCCAACATTGACTGATTGTATTTATTTTTACTCGCTATGAATATATCTTTGTCAAAGTCATAGTTTTTATCAGCCCCATTATCAATTATCATTTCCCAAGTGTACTCATCCAATTTCCCATTTTCAGATAGTATCTCAAAAATATCACTATCACTAACTTTAGAATTTATATCAATATCATTTTGATATTTTAACATCCCACCCCTTGCCGTTTTCAAATCATTATTTAATTTCTCGGCTCTGGTTAATTTTTTAATTTTATCTTTAATAACCGTTGTCAAAGTATTCGATGTGGTTTGGGGAAGTTTAGTATTGGTAAGATACCTATAATGTAATCTTTGAATGTTATAACCGCCAGCGTAAATTGCTTCGGTTGATAAATCATATTTCACACTATCCCTCTCAATAAGAGCCTCAATAATTAAATTACCTTTAATGGAGTTTCTTGATTCCATCCATAAAATTTTATCGGTGGTGATTGTGTATTTTTCCAATGAACGACACAAATCATATACGATATTCATTTCGTAATATTCTAAATCATATTTACCAGGGTTGTTATCATACTCTTTAACGAACCAATCAGTAAACCTAACTAACTTTTCTTGAATGGTTGGTTCTAATATTGTAAGGATTGAACCAATTAAACCTTCAACTTTGTATTTTTCTACTAACGTCATATCTCCCTTTTTATTACATGGTAAATATACGAAAACAAAATGAGATTACCAAATGGAATCTCATTGTGTTTTTATTTATTAAAAATTGGTTTAATTTAAACTACTGCTAAGGTAGTTGCGGTTGTTCGTTTAAATATAATATGGGTCTTTATCCAGTGTTTAATTTTAATATTTATTAATGATTTCATATTAGAGGAAGTCCTATCATAATATTTAATCAGTACTTCCTTTGTAATTGGGTCAGTAATACTTAATTTAATTTTACTTAATACTGTTAATTTTTCCCAGTGGGGAAAGATGTAATTTCCAGATGACTTACATACATCGCATACATCAAATGAATCAATCATACACAAACCAATTCCATTAATAAAAATATATTTTTTTCGTAGAGATACTAGATGAAATATAGAGGATGTGGTAATTTCATAATCAGTTGCCCCAAAAATATCGGGGTGGGAGGGTGCTAGTAACCTTAATAGTGGATTCATATTTAATATGATAACATTGTTGATATGCGTAGTTAGAAATATTCTAAATATAAATAGTATGTTCAATGAATTTCCGTAAAAATTATATATACATTTATCAAACATGGAATCATAAAATTATAAATTATATTCAATTTTAACTATATTATTGTAAATATTAATACTACAACTGTTAAACTACTACCACATTCTCAATAAACTTGTAATTTATTACTAATATTATCATTTTCTATTTATTTGCATTATACCATTGAGATAGTATATTTAATAGTTCACTCTGCTGTTCGGTGTATGTACCTTCACTAATAATTAGATTCAATATGTTTTTAGTATGTTCAATTATACCTGAATTCTCTGTTTCGGCAAGTATAAGAACCTTCTCTATAACCCGTTTCTGGTCTTTTTTTAATTTATACTTTATCATTTAACGATTTTTGTTTTTAAATTTAATATACTTTCCCCGGATTATCATAAGTTCTTTCCGGTCTGATTTTAAATAAAATCCATAATTAAGAATATTATCAACTTCTAACAAATCTGCTTTTGATAAATTACAATCCAGTTGCTCAACATCTCGGAAACACGAAATTGTTTTTAAAAGTATTTGTTGTTCAGCAGATAACATATATAGTTGTTCAGTTTTCATTATCGCCTGGATATGTTAGAATGTAAATCATATACCAAATCACTTTGCCAGTATTCTTCCGTATTAACATCCATTATAGTAATCTTACCACCCCCGCCGCCACCGGTATCTAAATTCCAAATCGGACCTGCTTTTATTGGTTGGTCAGTGTCCCACACCAATGTAGTTGTATGACCTATAAATACTAAATTTAAATCTTCTTCAAATTTCATCGGTGTTTGACTTGAACGTGAGGACATTGCCTTTTTCCATAATGACCTATCCCACATCATTGTGATTTCTGGAGACTTAGATACTGGAATACTCCTATCAAATCCACCATGAACAAACACATTTTTATTATCATCTTTATGGTATCTATGCTGTCTCCTGAAAAAGTTTTTATGTGATTCAGTAATATCATCAGGATTTAAATTTAGTATGTATGTATAGTGGATTTGATTAAAATAATCAACTCGTATTTCCTGTACCTTCAATTCCAAACCAATGGCATCTGCGTATGATTTTGCTGTTTGTAAAGCACCCTGTCCCCATTGCTCCGGGTGTCTTCCTGTGTTGATGAACTCCAACATCCAATTATCGTGATTACCACGTATATCAATTCTATTTGGGATTTTTAATAGTTCTTCAATGCATAAATATGATTCAGGACCACCATCTACGATGTCCCCGATTGTAATGAGTTGATCTATTTTATATCTAAATCCACTTCTTTCCAATGCCTGTTTGAGTGCTAAATGCATTCCGTGAATGTCACCGATTACATATGTTTTTGGTTCTAAATTTGTCATTTTATTTTTAGTGGTGGTGAATATACCAGGCACGTACATTGCCCAAATACACTCGTTGTTTTTCGTTATATGATTTATCTCTCAGGGTAGCTTGTACTACTCCGAAACTTGCCTTTACCTCAATTCCCCCAGAATAATTCTTCCAATACTCATACGCTTTTTCTAAAAATAGAGTTTGTTCCAAATTAAGTTTATACCGTTTTTCCATTTGTAGTTAATTCTAATTTACAATCATTCCAACGTTCCAATTCTAATGGTGATAATCCAAGCATATATTTTATTTCACTTGAAATGTAATTTAATGTAATGGCATCCACATACGTTCCATTAGTAAGGATTTTATTTATAAATTCCGTATAGAATGTTGGATATATTACCAAAACTATTTTCAGGAATAATATCTGTTTACTATCTAATATATATCGCTTAACCATTTTAATGTACTTATTACCGGGTTCGATTTTCAACTCTATGTTCTTTATAATATCTAACCACACCTCTCAATATAGTACGTTCATTTGAATTATAGAATTTTTTAACTAATACCAACTTTATAAGTTCTTCTTCACTCACCGTTAGCCACCACCCATACTCATTTGTTGAATTTAACAATTGTAGTTTCTTTAACCATTCTGTTTGGTCTGAATTAAGTTTTGTCATGTTTGCTCTTAATATAACTGGTTCTTAATGAATTTAACCATATTTTATCAATATTATGATATCCACCCTCAGTTAATGTGGTGATTATTAACCTTTCTATTTGTTTAATATTCCAATATGCATACTGTTTAAATAATACTTCTGGTGTTCCTGGTTTGTTGTAATTTAGCACAACCGAATTATCTAAACCATAAAGAAATGATGTATTTTGAATCATTTTTAAAAATCCGGTTTGAGTAACTGATAGATGATTGAATGCCATATTAGTTTATATCTTTAAAGTCTTGATGCATACTTTGTTCTGGGAATATTTTCAGGTCCCCACTTTTTAGATAATATCTTATATTCGTTACCCATTAAAGTAAGAATTCGTTTATCTACATTATCATATTTCCCTGATGATTTAATCTCATCAAAAAGTAAAGTATACTCGTGATCGAAAACCTTTGAAAATATATCCAACCAACGGTATTGTTCATCGGTAAGTGGGTTTTTACCACTAATGTGTTGTAGATTTAAGTTTCCCATTTTTATTCTACCTTTAAACTGTCAGATATTAGTTCATCTATTATCTGTAATTTACCATACAATATGGATTTTGCCGAAACGGTGTCTATATTAGGACCACCGGTTTCATTTAAAATTAACCAATCCTGGTGAATATCAACTGCCTTTTCTTTTAGGTGTTTGGTTGTTATAATCAATCTTGTTTTTTTTAAAAGTTCATTTCTGGACCAGTTCCAAGTTCCATAAGTGATTTACTCACTTTAATTCCACCCGAACCTATCATTATTTCACCCTTCAATGAATCTATTGATTTCTTAGCCTTTGCCATAGTAATGAATTTCTTATTTTCCAAAGAATTCATTTTCTTCGGGGTTCTGATAATCGTAACCATTTCCGGGTATTTTGCCAACGGGGTAGATTCAATTCTACAATTACAGTATCTTACAGGTTTATTCAAATTTCTCTTTGCCATGATATATAGGTTTTAAATAAGTTATACTATTATACTCTGTTAATTTCAATAGTGATTTCACAAAAATCCGGAAGTACCGGATGTATAGTTCTGAAATTCATTTTACCCATAAAACCACGTTTGATACCGTGATCCTTTTCAATGAAATACATAACCGTACCATCATCTCTGGTTAACTTTTTACTGTATTCTGCTGATACCTTTGGTACACCAACTATTTCTTTTTCTTTTTCTTCACCCTTCATAAATACTTTAATACTTGCCATAATTATTTGTTTATTGATTAGTTAAAAATTAGTAATTATTGTAGTTAGAGCTTTATCTCAATCACCACCTTTATTACATAGTAAATATACGGATTATTTTTTGGATTACCTAATTTATTTGTCAAGAAGGTGTAGGAATAAATATTTCAACAATATCACTCTTATTTTCTTTTCTGTACTGTACGTAATGTACTTTGAATTTATCAAGTATTTCCTTTTGGATTGGTGTGTAAACTCCCTTTTGCAATATTGATTCAAAGTTACACTTCCAGTTGTGATCAAATATACTATTTAATTCACATATATACTCTCTCTGTTCCAGGTTCAGTAGTGTTGTTTTCATATTTGGGTTTTACTGTCTATATTTTCTTTTGCTTGTTTGCTTGTTTAAAATACTCCAATCTCAAAGTATTTAACCAATCTACATCTGCTAATACATACCCATCATTTCTGATAACATTATTAATCCATTTTTTAATTTGAAAAGTCTGCCATCCCCAAGGTCCGTGTGTGGGGTCAGAATCAACATCATCAATATGGTGTAATCCATCCGGGATTAGTAGTAACAATACATCCTCTGATTGTAATGATATTAACCATGTACGTTGTTTGGAATTTAAATTTGTTTTGGTTTGCATCATATGTGATTTTTATTAGATAATAAATATACGAAATAAATTTCATATAATCATCAACGATGTAGTTTTTTATGGTGTAAATATCCATGACGTAATGAATTTAACCAATATCTATCTTCACGTGTTTCATATGCATTATTTAGTATCACGGTTTTTATCCAAATTATTAGATTTGATTTACTAAAATTATATGAGTCTCCACACTGGTTGATACCGTTAAGAATTTGTAAATTATTAAACCAGACTGAACCGTTAACTTCCAATAAAAATACAGTTTGTTTGGATACCAATTTCTGTTTCATGTTTTCTGACTTTTCAAATATTTCAATCTAATTTTGTTGAAAGATATTTTTAATTCATTACTATAAAATTTACCTACTACCTTATTAAATTTAGGTGGCGTCTGTATTACAAGAACGTATCTGGTATTTAAAAAATTGTCAATTATTTGCCAATCTTCAAGATCTAAATTTTCCGAAGCATTACCCCACTTCCATAATTTGTATAGAAGTTCTTGTTGTGGTACAGTTATTTGTTCCATTATCTCGTTTGTTGAGGTTTCCGTATATAGTATGAACCGAATCCGGGGGGGAGAACTCCCATTGAGTGACCTGTGTCTGGACTCCAATCAATATGTGTTTTTATTCTTCGTGAATATTCCGAATACTCACTTGAAAATTTTACACGTAATTTATTAAATGCAACAGAACGTGTACTATGGGACCAATATGAGCCTTCACTTATACAGTTACGTATCTGCTGCCTGAGACGGAAATTTAATTCATTATGTTTTATGTTATGCACGAATAACAAAAACAGTTTTTGTTCCGGTTTTAAAAATACTATTTTAGGAGTACCCATTTTTATTTTTCTTCAAAGTGATTATAATAGTCAGTTAGATATAATTCACGTAATACATTAAATGTATCCCGTCTCCCATCACCATTTTTCCCCCCATTCCCATCAAGTAGTGCATTTCTAACTTGTCCGTATTGGACCAGAGTTAATTCCAGTGTTTTATTTTCCTGAATATACGTTAGGAAACCCCGTTGTTTATCACATAACATAATATCTTCATTTAAAAATTATATCTATTTACTCAATATCGGTTACAATGATGTTATTGTAATATACACCATCTACCGTGACTACTTTAATCTTACCTAATAGGTTGACTGTATATCCAGCCAGGTAATTCATTACATAATTCATTGAATATATACTTTTATTATCAATCATAACTTTACTCATAATATCTCTCTTTTTTATTACATGGTAAATATACAAAATAAAAATGATATACACAAATCACTTTAAATTAGTTTACTTGGTTCGATTAACAAATCTTGCGATTTTAGATATTCATGATTATTTGACAGACTATCAGTATAGTATCTAACAATCTCATTGAGTTCAGACTGTTGTGGTTTATTATAAACCCCCGCTTTAAGGATAGCTTCCACCATAACCCGTTCACCAACATCCAACCACGCAGTGCGTTTTGCTTTGGTGGATATAATACAATCCAACCAAGTACGTTGTTTATTTGTTAATGTTATTGCCATATCAAATGTTGTTTATTTGTTACAAATATAAGAGGTTTGGTGTAAATAAACTACATTTGTTTATTTTTTCTGTGAACATATTCAACATACTTGTCTAAATGCCAATCACGAATAGTATTCAAAGTAGTTTGCCGTTTACTATTAGTAAAATACCCTGAATTTTCAATTGTAGTTTTAACCCCACGGACAGCATCTATACTCAAATATGTATGTCGGTACTTAATTACATATTGTAGGAATGTGTACTGTTCAGTTGTAAGTTTAGACCATAGTATTGTGTGCTTCATCATTATTTTTTTTGTGAATATATTCAACATACTCATGTAAATGCCAATCACGAATAGTATTCAAACTTGATTGAACCTTTCCATTAGGAAAATATCCATTATCTCTAATCGTGTTCTTGACCGCCAATCTATGATAATCACTCAAACCAGCATATTTATAATCTATTATGAATTTTAGAAATTTCCGGTGGTTTTCAGTGGGTGTTATTGTATAACCAAATGCCATAACTTATTTTGTATTTCTAACTCTATCTACTATGAGATACACAAATCCAATATATCCCAATACTAGAAGAAATGAAACAAACAATGCCAATGGTTCTTTTGTTTTTAACAATGGGATTATTGCCGACCACCATATTCCAATACTAAAAATAACACCAAATACTATCCATATAATTTTATTTTTCATACCCCTTTAACTTTTTATAATTTTTTCTATTGTAAATAACAAATAGAAAAACCAACTGAATAACACAAATACAATCAGAACGAAAGTAAAGTACCCAGGTATTTCAAGTAGTGGTATCAACACCAACCAAAAAATAATATAACTAATTGATATAAATAACAAACCCCATTTGATTTTAGTTTTCATAACTATCTGTTTAGATCTCTATCACTGCTAAGACCAGCTCTAAATTGTTTAACGTATTTCTTTTCAAACCGATCCCAATCTTTTTCGGTAAATGAATCCGGATAATCCCCAGTCCTTGCATTGTAGTTAACGAGTGAATTAACATCTTCTGAATCAAACCCAAATCCCAATTCTGTTTTAAATACTATCTTTGCCATCTTACGATATTTTAAATTACTATCTCTTTCTTATTACATGGTAAATATACAAATTATATATTACACATACAAGTGGAAATTGCCAATTTTATATTTTTCATTTGGTTGATAAATCTTTTGCGATTAAATATGCACAATTTGAATTATGGTTTAATTCATTCATATTGGAGTGAATACCACTACTGTGTCCACCTCTATATTCTATTGCTTCACAAAACGGACAACTACTCTCGTATGCCCCATTTGGGTTGTCATAAAATTCCGTTGGTGTTTCAAGTACCTGCTTACACAATTCTTGAATATCATTTTCTCGTTGCACATCCATAGTTTCTATCTGTTTTAATTCATTCTCATCGGTGGACTCTCTAAATGGCTTAACGTATTCTTTTTCAAACCTTACCCAATCGTTTTCGGAAAGGCAATCAGGATAATTACCAGTCCTTGCATTGTAGTTAACGATTGAATTAACAGCGTCGATGTTAAACCCAGCTCCCAATTCTGTTTTAAATACTATCTTTAAGTTCATCTTTATATTTTTTAATTAAAAGTGTTTAAAATTAATTGCTCCGTAATCTTTTTTAAATAATCCCTATAATATCGACTATTAGTATAATCATCATTAAGGTATTTATTATTAAAATGAAGCTCCTCTATTAGTTCGTTACTCTTTATTTTCATTTGCTTTTGTGATTGCGTTTTCTGCATTTTTCAAATCTAAGTAATTCAAATTTTCCTCTCCATTGTATGATTTCAACATAGCTTCAAATGCATTTTCTAATGCTTTCAATAGTTCGGTATTTATCTGTGTATTTTCCATAGTTAATTTTTTTATCGGTAGGAAATTCCTGTCCAGGTTAATGTTGGTAAAAATAAATCTGTGTATATATCATCAATGCTCAATTGTGTAAAACTTGATATATTATGCTCCATCCATTTTTTGAATGTGTTACCGGTGATACTTGGTGCGTTTGGAATATTCATAATACCTCTCTTTTTATTACATAGTAAATGTACGGAAATTATTTTAATTACACAAATTTTTTAGAATTGTTATAAATTAAAAAATCAAGTTCGTAGATTTCTCTAAACTTATTAAAAGTCTCCTGCCTTGATCCATTTATAGCATACGAATGATCTGACAATGTATTTCTAATTTGGGTGGTTTCTAGAGTACTTAAACTACATCCTTTATTATTCAGAATATATATTAGGAAATGTTTATGTGTCCTACTTAGGTGTATCCTACCTTCTCTTAATTTCATCGTTTGCTTTTTTTTAATTCCAGATATTTAACAGCATATTCATTTCTAAGTTTGTTAAAGTATTTTTGATTACTACCACAATCGTAATAATATCCTTGGTTTAAACTATATTCTACCAAGTCCGGTTTTGGATTCCCAATTGCCCGTGTCAATATGGGTTTACAATATTGTAAGAAATCTTTTTGCGTATCCGTTAGGTATATCTTATCATTTTTACTCTTCATCATATTTATCCTAATTTAAGTCGTTTCAGAAAAATTCTTGATAGTATATATGGAGTTTCATATAATTGGTCGAGACCAGTAATCAAATTCACCTTTAAATCTTTCCCGGATATCATTTAACACAATCCGTTCAACCGCCGCGTTACGATACTCGTCATTAGTAATCGCCAAACGTACTCGTTGTATTTCATAATCATTGAGAAATTCCTGCTTTCGGAACATAATAAATTTTAAGAACCGTCGTTGGTTAACACCTAAATTCTCCATTTCTGTTTTTTTCATATCTTCTCAATTTCATAATAAACTATTTTTATATTCATCAAGGTAGATTGCTCTTAAAAAATTCAATCCTTCGGTATCTCTATTATTATTTAAATATGTACCGGATTGGAGTGCCTTGAATACCAACCACTGGTGGTTAATTGATAATGACGTAGGATGGGTTCGTTGTAACCATTCTAAAAATGCTGCTTGCTGTATTCTCAACCGCTTTACCATTTGTGAAATTTATGAAATTTGTGGGTTACTGGTTCAAACTCAATTTCCGATTTTGTTGAGGTAGAATTGCCACGTCCGAAATCTACACCCATGTTATGTAACGTGACCTGATGTGTTTTATATTCATCTTGGAATACATTTCTAAATTCATTAAGTATACCTCGTTCTCTTTTCGTATTACGATAGTTATCACAACTTAAAGTATCCGTAATAATATGGACGGATGACTCAAGTAAGGCATTTTTTTGGGTGCGTAGTACCCAAGCTAAAAAATCCCGCTGCTCTGGCATTAACGCACAAAGTCTTGGATTTTTAAATAACTGGGGGTTCAACGCCGGATTGGTACATATATTATTCACTATCATACTCTTTTATATATTTTAAACGCAAGTGGTTGAGGTATATACTATCTTTCTTCTCATAAAAATCTCTATCTAAAATATCATATACATGTGTTTCTACTGATGTATTTGATGTGTCTTTTAGGTTTTTACGTCGGGACAACCATTCTAAAAATTTTCGTTGAGAACTCTTTAATACTATCATTAGGTTATACAATCACTTCCATATATATCATTCCATTGCTGTCGGAATCGCCGCCTCAAAGAATTAAGAAGCATTTTATCAAGGGAGTCATATTCGTTATCGGTTATTATTTCATCTACCCTCACTAATAAATTATCGGCAATGAAATCCGACATGGTAATTGACACCCAACTTAAAAATTTATGTTGACCATTACTTAACTTCATAGTTACTAGACTGTTTTAATTGATATTGTGAATATACAAAAAAATATCCACATTTACAAATCCGTTTTGGTTTTATACTCCGATATTTATTTCACGCATTTACGGACCGGTATTCTTTTTTGAGAATAGACAACTGTTAGAATTAAGTCTTAGTTCGTGCTAATCCAATAGATACTGCCTTTTCGCTAATATCGCATCCTATAAAGTTTCTGTTTAAATCCTTACAAACCTCTGCTGTTGTAAAACTACCACCGTAAAAGTCGGCAACTAAATCACCTTCGTTGCTACTTGCTTTTATTAGCCTTTCGATTAATGCTTTAGGTTTTTGAGTATCATAATTTAAACGCTCTTTATGCGCTTGTGGCA
>Ga0209414_1000433_pt1 | contig 19904 bp, 20 predicted proteins | sample LakVidmifraction_4_FD_181154 | JGI IMG/M metagenome (GOLD analysis project Ga0209414, IMG submission 181154) | Hypersaline microbial communities from Lake Vida, Antarctica - Brine Hole Two &gt;0.2 micron (SPAdes) (version 2) | ecosystem: Environmental > Aquatic > Non-marine Saline and Alkaline >... | reverse complement strand
GATTGCCTCCCAGATCTGGGACATCAATTTCAACAGTGACTCGAACGTCATCGATGTGGCCATCCGGCGCCTGCGCGCCAAGGTAGATGACGGCTTCGATCACAAGCTGATTTTGACAGTACGAGGGGTGGGATACATTCTGGATGATGCTGACGCGCCCGGGAGCGCCGCGTGATTCGCCAACGGTCCCTGACCGTACGCCTCACGGCGCTGTTTGCGCTGGCATCTACGGCCGTCCTGGTCGGTCTTGGGCTGCTCATTATGTCCACTGTGGCCAAGCACTTTACCGACCAGGACGAACAGCTTCTAGAAAAGGAGCTTGAGCTCATCCGCATGGTAGTCAACGAGCGCGGTGCTGGTGCCATCACCAGTACGTTCGGCGAAGCATTGCACAACCACCCGGGCTTTTTCGTTCACATCAGCTCGATCGACGGCCGGCCTATGTATTCGACCCTTGCCGACGCGACCCAGCCAATCCTGGCGGCAGCCAAGCGTGTAGCCAGCGGTCATTCGTTCGCGGTCAATGCAGGCCAGCATCAGGAATTTCAGGCCATTAAAGCCTACTTGAAAGACGACAAAAGCAGCGAGCAGCTGCAAGTCATTGTTGCGGTCGATACGGAAATCCATGACCACTTCATGCGCAATTTCCAGACGACATTGATTTTGTATGTGGCGGGATCCGCGGTGATCGTGGTCTTGCTCAGCTGGTGGGCTGCCCGGCGCGGCTTAGCGCCGCTACGAGCGATGTCGGACAAAGTGCAAGCCGTCTCTTCGCATAACTTTGGCGAACGCATGCCCATCGAGACGTTGCCGGTTGAAATCGCCGACCTAGCGGCCAAGCTGAACGCCATGCTGGAACGCCTCCAGCAAGATTTCCATCGCATCACCAACTTTTCGACCGATATCGCCCACGAGCTGCGCACGCCTATCACCAACTTGCTCACGCAAACGGATGTGGTCTTGACCCAGCAGCGCACCAATGAGGCCTACCGGGACACACTTTCCTCGAATGCCGAGGAATTGCAGCGGCTGGCCAGAACCATTTCCGACATGCTGTTCCTGGCCCAGACGGAAAACGGTATCAGCCTGCCCAGCTATGAGCCGCTCAAGCTCCAGGACGAAATTACCGAGCTTTTAGACTTCTATGATGCCTTGGCAGAAGAAAAAGGCGTGAATCTACAGTTGACGGGCGATGCCATCGTCCGGGGGGATCGCTTGATGGTCCGCCGCGCGTTGAGCAACCTCATCTCCAATGCCATGCGCTACACGCCAGCGGCTGGAAGCATCGCGGTATCGATCGCCAGGTCTGAAGGCGACGTGCTGGTAGCCGTCGAGAATGACGGCCCCGAAATCCCGGAGGAGCATCTTCCTCACTTGTTTGACCGGTTTTACCGAGCAGACAAGTCCCGCACCAAGCTTGATACCGATTCCGCTGGACTGGGCTTATCCATCACGCAGGCCATTATGCGGGCCCACCAGGGGAACGTCACCGTACGCTCGTCACAGGGGAAAACGCGCTTCACGCTGCGATTCCCTAATATGACGTTCTAGCAGCGTCTCCAGTGCTGTCCTGACGATCTATACGATCGTCTCGCCTGCAGAGGCTGGAGGCAATTCACGAAAAGCGTAGCAATTTGCCTTGGCGTCATTCAGGGCGTGATGCTCGGGCAGCTTATTCTGCTTGTGGAACTCGTACCGCAATAGCTCATTGATACGGTCAGCAACAAGCCGGCGCCGACACCATGGCGGCACCCGTCCATCCAACACATCGTAGAAGAGATCCCAATCCGTCTGGTAGTCGTAGCAAATGAAGACTTCTTGGTCCTTCGGCCGTACCAGCCTGAGCCAATTGGTCATCTGCAGGTAGAGTTCATCCTTGGTCATTTCCGCATGTGGTGCGTATCCCAGGAGCGGAAGGACGGCGGCCTTGACGAATTCGCTGCATTCCCGAACCTCGTAGGGAAGCTCGGCGTAAAACTCCTCGCCGCTTTGTGCGACCAGGCCGATGCTGATCAACTGCGGATCGAGAAAATCGGTGAACTCGGTGTCGATGAATACGTTGAATGACATCCTCTGGTCCTTTACGAAACAACCGCGCTGGCTTGACGCTGCTCCGCGAGCGTGGCGTGTCCCAATACCCAGGGCATCAGCCTGGCGATATTGATTGCATCATCCAACCCGCGATGATGCTGCCCCTCTCGGCTGATCCCGCTCAGCGCGCACGCTCGGACCATGCCCACTTCCTTGCCGATGCGCTGGGCCTTCGCAAACAGTCGCTTGGCATTCTGGTGGGGCATGGTCAAGGGCATTGCGATCCCGTGACGCTGGGCGTCCCTGGTCAGTTGCTTGTGGTCATAGTTTCCCCAGCTCATCCAGACGGTATCGGGCGACACCATGTCGTTGATGAAGGCCTGCAGCGCCTGCGCGGCGACAGGAAACAGTGGTGCGTGATCCACTTCCTCTTGCGTGATGCCGATCAACTGCTTGCAAAATGGCGTGAGTATCGGTCGCGCCAGCGGCCTGACCAAGTGCTGAAACCGCTCAAGCACCACGCCACCTTCGGTGGTCCAGCAGGCACCGATTTCAATGATTTCCATCTCTTCCGGCGGGATGCTGCCGTCATCCGAACAGGTCGCTTCAAGATCGACTACCAAAAATCGTTTTTCCATTTTTATCACGTAGCTTCTGCTGATTACAGAAAGGATACCTGATGTATTTTCTCCATGGCGGATATGACAAATGGGAAGCCGGCTCCACCTAAAGGTAATAGATGGCTCCAAATAAGAATATTGCTTGGCACCATTTAAGTAGAGTGAGAGACGCGATAAATGGAGAATCGGTGGCGCTGCGAGACAGGGAATCCATGACGTGATTTATTTTCATGCCTTGGTGCTAGTTATCCTCCCGGGCATGGCACCTCTGAAACTCCCACTAGTGGTGCTCGTTAAGAAATACTAGGTGGTTCATTTGCGGAGAATACTCACTCAATATAGGAACCGGTCGTGGCTCGGATGGCCAGCGTTTTGGCAAGCTCCTCAACGGACTCGACCTGTTTAGCGTCATAGTCGACGTATTCGACGATGCGGGAGACCTTCGGGAGTTGCTGGCCAACGTCAGATTTTAGGCGCCGCAGCATCACGTGCTGCTCTCGGAGGTACGTTCCCAAGGCCTTGGGATCCTTGATTCGTCCTGCGTCCGTCACCCACTCTCGGCTGAAGTCCTGATATGAGCCTAGTACCAGCGGGTCGATAAATTGCATGACGTTCCACATTTCAACGCCATAGTTGTAGATGGGCGTCGCGGTGAGGCCAAGGCGGTAACTTGCTTGCTCAGAAAGGACTTTGGCCGCGGCTCCCTTGTCTGTTTTGTCGCCAGTGCGCAAGCTTTGCGGCTCGTCGTAGACAACTGCTTTAAAGAATCCCGTTTTGAAGAAGTCAATCCAGCCGCCAATCTGGCTGATTCGAAAGACGTACACATCCGCTGGCGGCAGGCTGTACGGCTTTGCCTTCTTGATGACATGGACCTTCAGATGCGTGAATCCTGTCAGCTTGTCATTCCACTGCCGCTGCATGTGAGGGTCGCAGACAACTGCTGCCGGCAACGCACCAGGTTCAGAACAAAGGAATGCGCCGGCCGTGTAGGTCTTTCCAAGCCCGCCTTCATCCCCCAGTAGGAGCGATCGCCGGCGCCGCAAGAGTTCTACCGCCTGGATCTGGTAGTTACGGACCTCTTCACCGTCCCGGATACCAAGAAGTGCTGGCCCTACATAGTCAGGCATCAGGATCCGCTCGAGCTCGGCCTGCTGCAGATCAAAATCCAATTTTCCACTGACGAGGGCTTCCCTGTCAGAAGCAGAGGTGAGCAGCCGGTACCGGGAGTCGAACCAAATCAAGTCTGCCGCATGCATCAGATCCCGCGGAAACAAGAACGGGCCTGTTGAGTTTTTAGGTACCCGGGGGAATAACTGTTTCAGGCGGATCGCGACATGGGGCTCCAAATCGCTGAGCTGCCATTTGGTACCGTCTTCGACGAGCTTAAGGCTTCCATATGTCCGCATTACAGCCATCCGGTGCTGAGTGAGGCCGCGTATAGCGGCTTCCCGTTGATCTCCTTCGGTAGACCCATCGGGACATTGGACGCCAAGACGATCGCTTTCACATCCACATGCTCCGCATATCGGCTGAGCTGCTTGAAGATCGCCATCTTCTGAGCCTTTTTATGCATCTTGCATTCCACAACGACACCGTCGATGAAGAAATCAGGGATATCACGACCCGACAGGCGTTTCTCGCGCTCGTATGCGATACCTTCTCTTTTCAGTGCTTCCTCCAGGTCAGCCTGAAGCTTTTTCTCGCTAGAGAGATCGAAGCGTGATCGCCGGACTAATTGGACAATGGTTTCGGCAACTATTGAACGATGGCCTTGTGTTGTGGTGTTCGCGTCCATGAATATCCTCGTTAGTTCAAGGCTTGCCAATAGAATCGGCCAGGGAGCGTCGGGAACTCGTGTTCCACGTCCAGTGCCGTGAATCCGGTATCCCGGTAGCTGTTCCACCAGTTTTCTACCCACACCTGGGCCTCGGCCTTATTGTCGACCAGCTGAAGTCCGGTCCGAAGATCAATTGCCAGCGGCGCACAGATCTCAAATACCCTGATCGCTGGGATATCGTTCCGGCGAATGACTTCAAGAGCTGCGCTGTAGCGCGTCTGCGCATCCAAGAATTGTCGAGTTGAGACATCACCGCTGGGAGACAATAAATGCATTCGCTCGATATTGGCGGTCAAGACCGGTAGAACCCTCTCGGTCGCTTGACGGATGGTGTGGAGGCTTGCTGGACGCGACATTACTGGCGTCTTCGCGCTGGCGAGCTCGATGTCCCATATCGCGGATTCGGTCAAAAACTCCTGAAGCTCTGTGCCGGGTTCGTATTGGTGAAGCTTGCTCTCGAACGTCTTGGTAGACGTCCACTCGCCATCGTCATCGACACGATAGTGCGTGAAGCAATTGAATTCGCCGCAGACGATCTTCCCGATTCTCGGAAGATCGTAGGTGACCAGTCGATAGGTGGCCAACGTGATCTGATTGGCGCCGTAGCATGTGGCCAGCACTTTGGCTTGATCCAGCCAGGCCTGGGTGACCTTTGTGGTTAGCTCCTGCAGGAAAACGGCACGATGTGGCTGTCCATCAAAAACGAGTTTGGCGATTTTGTGCTCTTTCAGCAGATCGGCGCGCTTGTCGCACACGCACACCTTCTTCCTTCTGACCTCGTTGATCATTTGACAGCCCCTTGACGATCTAGGGTTGGAGCCGGCATTGAGTCGATTGCTTCGACCACAGATTCGTAATATGGAGATCCTGGCACATTAAGCTGACCTTGCTTCAGCATTACTGCTGACTGACATTCGCGCATCTCATCCCTACTGTGGTTCTCCACTACCAAGTGAGGTGCAATCTTTCGCCAGCGTTCGGCGTCGCTTTTCCACAGCAGGCATTCTGCTTTTAGAGCAACCAATTCGGCTTCAGTGTCCAGCCGTGCTGCATTAGCGGCCTGGTGTCGGCTCCAACCCTGATCAGCGCGCAGCTGCTGGCCGGCGAGTTGCCGATGCAGTTCATTGATCTGTCCCTGCAGAGTGCCCTGTTCTTCGATCACCCTGACTGCTGTCTGCAGCACCCCACGATGCAGGTATTCGTTCACTTCAGGTCCAAAGTACATACGAGTTTCGTACGGCATGTCCTGCCAGAACGAATCCTTGTTGGCCAGCAGGCGAAGGCCATCGGCACCAGCAAAAACGCCGGATTTCATCAGCACCTGGTCGCAGGTCGTATTTTCATTGCTCATCTTTGCTCTTCACGATTGAGTCTATCGATTGCTCACCACTCGATGGTAAGTCGACAGTCTTCGCATGCAAGTCGCGCAGGTTCTGGCGGCCATTCTTTTGGGGGGCAAGGTGTCCATGCTTCTGTCACGGCGCCCACTTGGTTCCGTTCTGAGGGTCCAGTTCTGTCCTAACCAGCTGTCCATACGCGACCAAAATATGCAGGATATTGGAGCGGGGTCCTTCACGAAAGCGCTCGAAAATCGTGATCTATTCGCGTCGTACTCTTCCCTTGGCGCGCCGAAACTTGCGTGGCGCGCTTCGCAGGCGACAATTGGATTTATGTGGCACAGCGCGGTGCAGTGCCTAGATCAAACGGAAGGATACCCAGGTGGAAAATCAAGCCAACACTGTTCAACAGGAACTCTCGATGACCTACGACAAGGTCTTGGTAGCTGGCAGCACCAAGGGAGCGATGAAGGAGGCGAAGGCCGCCAGTCGCGACCGTTGGCAAGTTCCGGTTACCGCGATCGAGTTTCTCCCGAATTTCAATGTCCGCATTAAGAACGACGCTTACTGGGCCCGCGTGCGACGGTACGCAGACTCCATGAAGTTAGTTGGCTTCAAGCAGGACAAGCCACTATCTGGCATTGTGATCGTCGAGAATGGGGTGCAGACGATTAAGGGATATGGTGGTTACACCCGGTGGGATGCGCTGGCACTGGCCAACAAGGAATTGGCTGCCGAAGGCCGGGACCAAATCACCAGCGTTCCGATGGTCATTGCTCCTTCTGGCACGACGATTGAAGATTTGACCGACGATTTGGTCACAGGCAATAACGGTGAGCAACTTCAGCCCTTTGAAATCGGCATCGTTTGCAAGCGAAAGCAAAGTTACGGTTCGTCAGTGGAAGATATCGCGCGCGATCTCGGCTTTAGCCCCACCTACGTGGAGACCTTGCTCTTCCTTATGGGGGCGCCCAAGCTCATTCGTGACATGGTACAGAATGATCAAGTCGGCGCGTTGGAGGCCGTGCGAGTGATGCGTGAGAAGGGCGACAAAGCCGTCGAAGTGCTTCAGCAGGGCTTGGAACGTGTTGCTAGCGCAGGAAAAACTCGGGTCACAGCGAAGTTCATGCCCGGTGCCGCGCAGCAGAAGGCTATCAAGAAGGCCGCTCCTGAGATGGTAGACACCCTTAAGGAAATCAAGAAAGATCCGGGCTATGCGACCCTGCAGCCGGAGATCCAGCAAAAGTTGGACCAGCTCCTCCGGAAGTTGGACGAAGCCGAGCAGGAGACTGCGAAGAGTACTCCTGAAGAAAAAACGGAGATGCAGTAGAGCTACTGTTCGACCCAAGCTCAAGTTGTACTTGAGCTTGGGAGTGCGGTTCCCTAGCGATGCCTTAGGTCGTAGTTCTTAGTCAAGCCGGGTGAGTAGTGCCTTCGCTGCGACATCCATTTTTTTGCCCGCACTGGTGCCGTTCGTTCGCTCCACCTCCCACATTCGTTGCCCTCTGTACGGTGTTGCCGGCGCAATGGCGCGAACCTCGTTACCGGACTTTCTAAAAAAGTAGGTTTTCCCTGGTTCGATTCTCATAGTCACAATTAGCTCTAGTTTATGCCGGCTCACGCCGCTATTTGCGTATATCTAGCCTCGTTGGTTCCCTCTACTCTACTGGACGAGCGCTTTACTTGGGCTCTTTCCCACGCAGGATCCGGCCAACTAGCTGGACCGTCCAACCGACGTAAAGAAGGTATGCGCTTAAGCCCAGACAGCTAGCGAAAAATGCCAGATTGGGCCAATGAGGCAGCAGGAGTGAAAACGCAATTTGTCCTGCAGTAAGCGTCGCGATGCACAGTACGCCCCTACGAATGTACAAAGCACCAAGCTTTAAACCGTACATGCGGAAAAGGCCCAGCGTACTTGCCACCATGATTGCCAGCCCCAAAAGGGCCATATACATTTCCATTGTCCTGCTCCCTTTTCTTGCAGCATTGATTGTAAAGATAAGCCTTTGCGCCGCTGCGTTCCGTCTTACACTGCGGGCATTTATCTTGGCAGAGGGACTGTTTCGGGCCTCCCATTGCAGGTAGAACACACATCCTGCTCAAGTGATACCAAATTTATCCCCCCGCCTCTTTTTCGCTCCGAAACATCCACTTACTTGTGCGACTTCGGCAGCACTCGTGCGGCCGCAGTCCTGATTCTTCTGGCTGCGCGGGTTGGTGTGTCGCCTACGTCTTTCCATACTGTATGCCACCACGCGATGACGTGTGCTGCGTCTGAATTAGTAGGAGCCGCTATGACCGCCTCCAATTCGGTTTTAACCTCTTCCCACCATGCAGAACCCTCGCCCGGGCCAGCGGACGTGTCAATCGCTGCTTGGTAGATCTGCATCGCTTGTTCAACGTTCAGTAGCATTGGTCTTCCTCATTCCTAGGTGCAGCGGCCGGCGCTTCCGCTGATGGGATGCAGGCTTGAGCAGCGCGGGCGGCATCAATGACTAGCGCACGAGCTAGTCCAAATCATGTTGCCATCAGGTGGGCAAATGGAGTCCTTCATTGTGCTCACGGTGCATCCTTTCAAACCCACGATTCTATGATGTTTGGATCATCGTGTACTTCACGCGGGAAACGCACAAGGCCTTTTGGCAATTTTCCCCGCACCTCCTCAAGCGTTTTTCCTTGCAGGAGCTCCGGCGTCGGTTGATTCTCCGGTTGCCCTAGCAACCATTTCCGCGCCACAAAGCGTCCAGGAAGGTCCACAGGGCTGTTATAAATGACCCAGAATGGTAGTGGATCGTGCGCGCTGATATTCATTCTAGTCGTTCACTATTCGCTTTGGTGAGTCGGCATGTAGTACGTGTCAGCCATAACTGATGGCCAATATGCAAAATGGCGCGAACACTACCAGGGCAAAGATTCCCATCACTTTGCCGCGACATGGCTTAATCCTCAGGTTGAAGCGTCACGGTCCGAGTCTCGATGTTTGCGAGTCCCTTGTAGTAGGAAAAATCATCCTCCGAGTCCAAGTCACGCCAATGACTGTTTGCACCGATCGACCGCCATTGCCGAATGACCTTCGGTGCAGCCAATGTTTGCTTCTGCAGGGTACGAATCGCATCAGTGTGACGCATTAATGCTTCTGGCGTCTTCAGGAGCGGCTCGGAGTTCTGCAGTGCGTCCAGTATCAGCGACGCATTGGCGCTAGATGCAGGACTAAGCTGCGCGGCCAGCCATTTCATCGCACCGACTGTACCTAGTGCAGACACTTTGGCAAGCGCATCGCTTACAAGGTCTGCTGCCGCATATAAAGGATCCTTACCGTTCGGCTTGTTTTGAGTCATCGGCTGCTCATCGTGCACCTTGCGAATCGTTACGGCGTTCATTCTTCTGTGCTCCAATTGTTTCTTTGCGATAAATCATTGTCTCCTATGGTCTTGTTATCGCAAGTTGCGGTACCAAGAGCGAGTGTCGAGTCTCACACGCTCCTAGTCTTCTTGTTGAACTGGTCTATTTTTGAGCCAACTGTCATCGGTGCCAGTGTGCGTTTCTGACGTCTCGGACTGGAGCCGAGTGGCCAGGGTGCTCGCGCTTGCGGATGGCTGCAAACCCGGTACTGGCTTTATTCGGCCTTCCTTGGGGTGCCGGCGGCCTGGCCCCGTTTGAGAGGGGGCCAGGATCTGAGCGTCAAGGCTCCACAAGAACAGGCAGTAAGTTGCAACATCTCTCGGATCACCTTTCACGATATGCTCGTGCAGCTGCTTGGAGAGTTCGGATGGCGGGCAGGTTTGCCAGCCCCCACGACCTTTGGTGCGCGAGCGCTTCAGTTTGGCTTTGAGCTCGCCGGCGAAGCGTTCAACCGCCACGTCATCGGCATGTTCGGCGTAGGGCGGCATTTCCTCAGGGCGGCCGACCCTGACTTCCAGCGGCCCGCGGGCGCTAGTATTTTCCAGAACCCATTGGCCAAGATCTGTCATCTCGTGGTAGCCAAAGGGCTTTGGCATGACTAATCCGATCTTGGAGAGACGAGCCATCGTTGCTTTCGTCAGGGAGTGGCCATCGCAGCCGGGATCTTGGCAGTGTTCGTCAAATCTGCGGAGAGAGGCCAAGTCGAAGGCGGTGATGAAAGGCATCCCGGTGAGTGGTGGCGGCGGTGCCAAGTGTCGGAAGTAGATGTCAAAGACTTCGCCCTCGTAGGTGCCGGAGTGGGATTTGGTGAAGTTGAACTTGTCGACGTACCAGTCGCCGGCGGTGTTGCTGTCCAGGCAGATGTGGCTGAATCCGTACGCGGCCACGAAGTCCATACTCCGTTTCACAAGCGCTTGGCCAATGCCGAAGCCTCTGAATTCGGGTTCGACGAAAACCGCATAGATCCAGGGTGCAGCTGCGCCGCCGGCCTGCGCTACCCAGAAGCTGGGATCACTCTCGAAGCCGATCACCGTCCTTCCGACGATCTTTCCATCGGACGCGAACGCCAGGAATGCCGTAGGAAAAAGCTTTCCCTCGACTAAACTCGGATTTTCAGGCATCACATTGGAACCATAACCTCGCCGGCAGTAGGCAAGATTATGGGTGTTAGACAGGTCTGCCTTCCTGATCTCGAATTGTGGCTTCACGTGGTCATTCATGGGAGGCTCCCGATTCCGGCGCTGCAGAAGCCCGGGCTTCTAGCTTGGCGCGCAAGTAGCTATTGATGCCCCAGGCCGCAATTACCAGTGCGACCAGGCCGGCGAGAATGACGCCATCGAATATCAAAATCGATTTCATGTTGTTGATCCTTTGATGAGGAAAATATCCTTCCGAGGCTAGGTCGCGGCGAGGGCCAATTCTTGTTGCAAAGCCAGCGGCGAATTATCAAAGCCGACGACAGCGGCAGCCAACCCGTTGGGGGCATAAATCTGCCATGAGCCATGAGCCATGAGCCTTTGACTCAAAGATCCAGCCTTCAAGCGCTGGCCCAGCTCGCTGGGCGCGACTGCGCCAGTAACATACATCGCACAGGTGTAGGTCTACTCCAGGTTCGCGGCCATGGGCTCCATCATTGATTGCCCAGCTTCCGCATTTGCACGGCTTTCTCACGATTTCCCTATTTCTTCTGCTGGCAAAATCACGATGCGACCGATGCCGGGATAGTCGGCCTTGATCTTGTCAGCCTCGGCGCGGGTGAACATCCATGCGTCCTTCGCTTTCGGCGTGAAGAAGGCGCGGATCTCGCCCTTGTTCTCAATATTCTCCAAGAAGAGTAGCTTGTCGCCCGATTTGGTACGGATGGCGTACTTTCGGCCAGTGATGGCTTCGAGGCTCATGCCTTTTCTCCTTCCTCTGTTGGCTGGCCGAGTGCGGCGCGGGCGGTGCGACCGCTGTCGATAATCAGACCGTGGTTAAGGCTCGGCCACCCCTTTGCAGTCAATATCCCGCAAACGCCAACCATGCCGCCTTTCTGATTGATGAACTCCACGGTGTAACTGCGATCTGCCGGAGCATCGTCGCCGTCCATCGTGTAGACCTCGCAAGCCCAGCCATTTACATCAAAGCCAGCTTCGGACAGCTCGCGCAAGGCATAGTCCGCTAGCCTCGCGGCAGTCCCGGCTTTGATCGTCTCGGGCAGCGTTATAAGGTCATAAGGAAGTCGCTTTCCCCATGCGGTGAAGCGGGCCGGTGCCGTTTTGAAGACGATGGCATCAATATTCATTTTCCCTCCCGCTCATCCGCCACCGGCTGCACCGCCGCCGGTGAGCCTTCATCACCGCGTTGAATGGCGTAGTACTGCTCTTCAGTCACAGAGTTCGCGGCTACCAGCAGATCTTCCCAAGTCCAATCTTCTTCGCTCAGTACATCGCGCATGTCAGCGTTCAACTGGATCGGCACTAGGACGAAGCCTTCAGGCACTGTGTTTGCCGTTGTAGAAACGGTTTCAAGCAGCGAACGAAGAGCATCGCGAGCATGCTTCAGCTCGCCACGCAGGCCTTTGTCGTCCAGCTCATCGCCATAGTCTCCGCCAGCAATCAGCACCTTATGTGCTGCGTCGGAGGCGGCCTGAATCACGGAGCGGGCACGGTGCGTCAACCCAATTGCGGCTGGATCGCATGGTGAGCTAGTGTCGGTGCCGATAGCTCGGATATCTGCAAGGTGTGCCGGCGGACCTGATGAAGCGGAGAGGGTTGCAGGGATCTCTGAGGAGCGTTCTTGAGTGCCATATGCGCGGCCTGCCAGCCAGATTGCCCGGAAATTCAGCAAATCAATGTTCACGCCGTCCTTGGTCTTCATGATTTGCCAGGCGGCTTCGCATGAAGCCTCCATCGGCTGTCGTGCGACGAGTGCCTCGGCCAGCTGGTCCCCTGTCAGTCCGGTGCGCTTGGCATCGCGCATGAATTCGTCAAACCCGTATTGTTTCTTCTCGCTCATTTGTCACCTATTCGTTCTGGATATCAATGGATGCTGGCTTGATCGGTCAGGCGGCCTGGCGCGGCGCCATGACCTGCTCATTGAAAAGCTGGTCCGGGCGGAAGCTCTCGATCTTGCCGTTGTCCATCTGCAGGACGATTTCATAGCCGGACGAATGCTTCATGGAGATGGTTGCGATGTGCTTGCCGCGCAGGCCTGTGCGCTTGTCGCCATGGGCAACAATCATGCGGTTACCGTCTTCAATCAGGAAAACGTCAACGAACTTGGCCAGGAGGGCAGCTTTTTCATCCTTCGGAATGGTGGTGGTGTTGATCACGCGTTTGGGCTTGGAAGCGGCTTGGGTGGCGGATGTCATGGCATTTCGATAGGTAGGAATTGGACCATTCCATTCTATGTTCCGAACCTCCGCGCGCAACTTTGCCGCCTGCGGATCGTCCTGGTCGAGCAGCTGGGCGCCGGCGAGCTCCAGCTGCAGCGCCTGCACATCGATGGCACTGCCGGTCACCGGGTGCTGGGGCACCACGCCGTCATGCGAAAGGAAGGCGGTACCAATCTCGTACCCGTTCTCGATCGCATGGAAAGTCGGTGCGCCCGCCAGCCCATCACGGACCTGACCATGAATGACGTCGGTGCCGAAGGCGTTGCACATGCTTTCGATGAAAGCAGCCGATTGAGGCATCAAGGTTTTGAATTCCTTCTGTTTCATGGGCTTTTGAAGCCGGATTTCCCCAGCTTTCCACTCAAAATGGTCAAAAACACGGGCTTTAACCCCTTCACTGACGGCGACCGCCAATTTCAAATGTCCAGATACGCCAGTAGTTTTCAGCGGCTGGATTGACAAAGTGACACCATGAATTTACGTGTTGCGAAATTTCGAAATTTCGAAATTCGGAAATCTCCTGGCCAGCTACCGTGATTCCCTGCTTCCCATGGTCTCGACCAGGTTCCGATACAGCGAATTGAGCTCAGTCCGCTCTTGCCCGACCGGGTAGGGGCAAGCCGCGACCACCGCCAGGTCGTAATCACGTTCAAGCGTCCCATGCACCAACCAGGGGCTGATCCGCCCCTGTTCCAGAAGCGCGTCTTGGATGTAGGCCTCAAACCCACGGGCAAACAATTCAACGGCATCGATCCAGTACTTACCGGCGCGGCGGGTGGCTGCGACCCGGGCCGATTGCTTCCAATAGTTCGAATTTGGGTCTTTGCATCGGCCCATGATTCCCTTCACCAGGTCGTAAAGGCCCCGATATTTGGGGCTGAGTTCGCCCAGCATGTCGTCTACGCACCAGAAGGATTCACTCATGAATCGTCCGGCGACGGTTCTGCCGATGCGTGAGTCCATGGCATGACCCCATTCGTGCGCCAGAGCGCCGGCACCTTTCCCTCTTGTGAGGTTGAGTGCATACAAGGCCGGCTCGAAGTGCGCTTGACCCGCACCGGTACCGCGGGCACCGAATGCCAAGCCGAGACTTTCATTGTTCGTCTTCTGGCGCAGGCCCAGCCAGCGGCGCGGCCATTTCAGGACGTCGCTCAGATCGGCCAGGGCATCAAAAGTCTGGTTCAGCCATATTTGCCGCTCGGGCTGGCTCATGGCATTGCCGAACTGGACCGCACGGACTCCGAATTCAGCCATCAGGCGTTCGGGGCTGATGTCATCGCCGTTCCGGTAGTCCGGACCTTTCCGTACCAGCGATTTGTCCTGTGTCGGCCTATTCGGGATGGCTTCGCCTGTTTGCACGGCGCCGGCGAACCGGATTGCCGCGGCGATGGCCTGTTCTTCTGTCGCAATCGGTTCCACATCGCAGAAGAAGAATTTATTGCCTTCGATCTTCGCCGCACGCCAGGTCTTATCGGTCAGCTGGCAAGGGACAATGCTTGTCTTGAGGTTGGCGTCGGATGCTGGCCATCCGAGTTTGGGCAGGTACATTGCAAGATAAGACTGGCGCAGCGTCTTGTTGCCCGGGTGCCGGAGCTTTGATGTCCCTCGTCCAGTTGCCCAATAGATGATGATTTCCTTGGTCAGCGTTTCAGCTGTTGGATAGGAGCTGACGTTGGCGCTGGTCAAACCCAAGTGCTTTTGGAGGGACTTGTTCAATTTCAAGGCATCGCCTGGGCCGACAGATGCCATCCTCTTCTATATAGCTAGAACGACTGTCAACGCGATGAGGTGAGTAAATATTCCCTGTATGTGGCGTATTCAGAAGCTTGGGAAAAGAAAATTTCCCACGGTATTTTGTAAACCATGGCTATCTTTCTCGCTTGCTGTTTACACTTTCCCAATCGCCGCTGGGCAGGAGGGGCTGGCCGCACTTAGACCCCGTGGCCAGCCTTCTGCAATTATCGCTCAAACGTAGTGAGTATTGATACGAAAAGAGCCACTCATTCTTATTTTGAGTATTGGCTGTTGATTTGCTTGCAGATTTGTCCCTCTCAATTTGACTCACCCTACATTGCCTGCTGAATGCAGCCACCCGCTCATCCAACCGTAAGCACCAATTTCTACCCCCTAGTGAGGTCTTGGTTCCGTATATCCCGCGTTTATAAGTAACAGCCTTCAAACTTCCTCACTCAATTAATCCTTGCACAGACAGCACCAAGACGCATTGATAAAGCGAGACGTTGAGTCCTCGTTGTGCACCACCAATCAAGCAACGAAATAGCAATACTAGAAAATCAGTGCGTGTCAGGTGCTTCTCTCATTGCAAACCATATGAACGGTTCTTGCGAACCCATCCTGAGTTCGTTGGATGTGATTGCATCATTTTGCAATAGTCGCTTAAGTGCAAAAAATGAAATGGCGAATGGAGTTTTAGCTCCTCTTTTTAAAGAAATTGATCCTAGTTTGATCTTGCGTTGTTCGCACGAGGTCAACACATCTTTAGACATGGTCAACAGCCTGTACGCACACACATTAAGCTTAGGTTTTTATACCATCTCCCGAATAGGAAAAGGCCGTAGCCCTTCTTCAAGGACAGCTTTTGGCTGTTAGCAGTTCTCCTCCGACCGCTTTGCGGCCCCTCGTTGTCCGGCAGTGAATTCAACGCCAGATCATCACAGAGAGCACTGTTGGCGAACGCAACAATGCGCGCAAAGATTGGGTGTCAATGTTGTGGGCATTGAATCTGATACAGGCTAGAGGTGCTGTCACCTTTTTAGCAACACGCCAACTATGAGGTGCTTAGTTCGCCCCAAGCCATTGCCTCCAGCTAGCTGTAATCTCATGTTTCAGTTATCGTTACAAAAAGTACCTACAAATGACGGGGGGGGAATGCACATCGAATTCGTTGAGATCGCGAATTTCAGGAAACTATTGTCCGCGCGCGTAGATCTGTCGCCGAAGACGACGCTGTTCGTAGGCGCAAACAACAGCGGAAAGACCTCAGCCATGTTGACACTGCGGCGCTTCCTAACGCCGCGTCGCTGCCCGTTCGAAATCCATGACTTCACGTTGTGTCACTTGAAGGCACTTATAGACATAGGCGAAGCATGGGTTCAAGCGCACCAAGCGGATGCCGCGGCGGATATCTCTTTGACTCCCTGGGTTCGGATCCTTCCTACTCTGGATCTATGGCTGCAGGTCAAGGAAGACGAGGTTCACCAGGTTCGGGATTTGATCCCTCTCATGGAATGGACTGGCGGACGGCTTGGAGTCCGGCTGCGCTACGAGCCCAAAGACCTCAATGCACTTTTTAAGGGGTTCATCATTGCGGTCACCGAGGCCAACACCATGCGCGCAGCAGCTGCAGCGGCCGCAGCTGTAAAGGGCGCTGAAGCCAAGTTGACTGTATGGCCTGAAACGCTGGTCGACTTCCTCACCAAGCGATTGAGCTCGATGTTCACGATTCGGGCGTATCCGCTGGATCCCGGGCTACTGGCAACTCCCGAGAAGCTACGGGCCTTGCCGCAGATGCTCCCTGCCTCGGCGTTGCCGATTGACGGCGATCCGCTCAGCAACCTCATCAAGGTGCATGACATTCCCGCTCAGCGTGGATTTGGTGAGAGTTCGAGTAGCGTTGAAAACGATGAATTACAGGCCTCTGCGGGTGGAGCACGACTATCGGAACAGCTCAGAAGCTACTACGCCAAGCATCTGGATCCAGCCAAGGGGCCGGATCCTATGGACCTGGAGGCTCTCCAGGCCATGGAGGCTGCAGAAGGCGCATTTGACCTGAAGCTGACGGAGAGTTTCAGTGAATGTTTCACTGAAGTCGCCGGCCTCGGTTACCCAGGAGTCAGCGACCCGCGGCCACGCGTATCCACGCGCCTGCGTGCGATTGATGGACTCAACCACAGCGCGGCGGTCAATTTCGAGGTCGATGTGGTTTCGGATGCGGGCGCAGTCATGCCCCTCTTGTTGCTACCGGAGGGTAGTAACGGACTAGGCTACCAGAATCTCATCTCAATGATCTTTCGGCTGATGAGCTTCCGCGATGCCTGGATGCGTGTCGGCAAAGCATCCAAAGGTGCTGAGGCTGCGAGCATTGAACCACTTCACCTAGTGCTTGTGGAGGAGCCTGAAGCCCACTTGCATGCGCAAGTGCAGCAAGTATTCATCAAGAAGGCATACGAGGTGCTGCGCAGGCACCCAGAGCTGGGAGAAAGCGACGCACTGCGCACGCAGTTGATCGTCAGCACGCACTCGAGCCACGTTGTGCACGAGACGCCTTTCGCGGGCCTGCGATATTTCCGGAGGTTGCCCGCCGGCATGGTTGCCAAAGTGCCGGTGTCAACGGTGGTCAACCTGTCGCAGGTTTTCGGGGAAGGCACAGAGACCGAACGCTTCGTCACCCGCTATTTACGTGCGCAACACGCCGACCTATTCTTCGCCGACGCGGCAATCCTTGTCGAGGGGCCCGCTGAGCGAATGCTCATCCCCAACTTCATCCGGGCTCATTACAAGGTGCTGCATCAGAGCTATGTCACCTTACTGGAGATTGGCGGTAGCCACGCCCATCGTCTGCGCCCGTTGATTGATCATCTTGGCCTGTCTACGCTGATTGTTACCGACCTGGACAGCCTGACGGGGACGGGTGGCTCATCAGTTCAACCCGCTTTAGGTGCAGGCCAGAAAACCAACAATGCCACTCTCAAAACCTGGGTGCCAGCCCTAGACGATGTAGACGACCTCATGGCCGCGACTCCTGCCGCCAAGACATTCATGGATACCTGCGACACGCTGTTCGCGGTGCGCGCGGCGTACCAGATACCCGTTGAGGTCAAAATGCCAGGTGCCGCTGCAAAGGAAACCGCCTACCCCTACACGTTTGAGGACGCACTCGTGTTCGAAAACGTGGACTTCTTCGCAGCGTTTGCAGGACCGGGATTGAGCGCCAAGTTTCGGAATGCCATCGCCATGGGTGGCGGTGCGACTGCAGTTGGTGCCAGCATGTACACCGCGCTCAAAAACGGCAAGAAGGCAGAGTTCGCACTCGACGTTTTGATGGCGGACAACTTCAACGACTTGAAGGTGCCACGGTACATTGCCGAGGGTCTGGAGTGGCTGTTAGAACAGATGAAGAAGAAGCAGGTAGAAATCTTGACGACGGCTCCGGCCACGGCCGTTTCAGGAACCACCGCAGCAGGCGCAGGGGCGGAGGACAAGCAATGACGGACGTCGACGATCAATTTGATGCCGAGGCAGATGCAACGATCACTGAATGTCTTAACCTGGCCGAGCCGAGAAGCTTCTTCCTGTACGCAGGTGCAGGTTCCGGAAAGACGCGGTCGTTGGTTAATGCTGTCCGAAAGACGATAGATAGCGAGCATAGCCGGCTACTAACCCTGACCGGAAAAAAAATTGGGGTCATTACCTACACCAACGCCGCCTGCGACGAAATCAAACAGCGTCTCGAGTTCGACCCTCGAGTCGAGGTCATGACGATCCACGCCTTCTCGTGGTCGCTGATCGAGGGATTCAACGCAGACATTCGTCAGTGGGTCATGAAGAACCTCGAAGAGGAGATTGTTGAGCTCGAGGAGCAGCACAAGAAGGGGCGCCCCAACACGAAAGCGGGCATTGAACGGCTTCGATCCATGGAGAGCAAACGTCGCCGCTTGGCACGTCTGGATTCCATTGTTAAGTTCATCTACAGTCCGACCAGCGACAACCGTACGCGAGACTCTCTGAACCACTCGGAGGTCATTGCCATGACCGCCGCTTTCCTGACCAGCAAACCTGGATTGAGGCGGATGTTGGTTAGCCGGTGTCCGGTGCTGCTCATTGATGAGAGCCAGGACACGAACAAATCGCTCATGGACGCGTTCCTGCATTTAGAGGAAGAGTTTCATGGCAGGTTCAGCTTGGGACTTTTTGGCGACATGATGCAACGGATCTACTCTGACGGGAAAGAGCGGCTGGACAAGGCCATTCCAGCCAGGTGGGCTATGCCTCGTAAGCGGATGAACCACCGGTGCCCGTCTCGCGTCATTGAGGTCATCAATAACATCCGCCGCGATGTTGATGGCGAGGAGCAAGTGCCACGCAGCGACGCTGAAAAGGGCGTCGTTCGAGTCTTCATCGCGCCGCAAGCCGGCGTCGATCCCTTCGCCATCGAAGCGGCGGTGCGCCAGCGCATGGCAACGATTGCCGACGATCCTGCTTGGCAGAACTCAGACACGGTAAAGACTCTCGCCCTCGAGCATCTGATGTCTGCGCGGCGATTTGGCTTCGTGGGTTTCTTCGAGCCACTTTGGGGTATCGAAAACCTCAGGACGAGTCTGCTCCAGGGCACCGGTGCAGGTCTTGGATTCTTCATCCGGGATGTGTTGCCGCTGGTCAAGGCGCTTCGCGCCAACGACCGGTTCGGGGCCGCGGCTATTATCAAGGCGTCATCGCCGCTTCTAGATCGTGCCGCTCTTCAAGAAGCTGGATCGAATCAGGTCGCGCAACTCGGTAGAGCCAAGGCGGCGTGCGACGGACTTCTGGCGCTGATCCAGGAACAGCCGGAGGTTAGTGCGCAAGCGGTGCTTGAATTTGTTGCGGATACGAAGCTGTTCACCATACCAGACACGCTGGCTCCGTTCGTTTCTAGTGGCGTTGAAGCAGCGCCCCAAGACAATGCAGCACAGGACGACCAAGAGAATCCGACCGAGGACCAAGAAGTCGAAGACTCTAGCCCTCAGTTGAGCGCATGGAGCAAGGCGCTTGGAGCTCCACTTAGCCAAATCGAACTTTACGATATGTACGTGCGAGGACAGTCCCAGTTCGGAACGCACCAAGGCGTCAAGGGGCTGGAATTCCCTCGCGTGCTGGTCGTGATTAATGACGATGAGGCTAGGGGCTTCCTTTTTGCATATGACAAGTTCTTCGGTGCAAAGGAAAAGTCAAAAGCGGATCATGAAAACGAGGCGGCTGGTCGAGATAGCAGCTCGGACCGTACACGCCGTTTGTTCTATGTGACCTGCAGCCGAGCAGAGCAAAGCTTGGCCATCGTCTACTACTCGCCGAATCCAGGGCTGGCTCGCAACGCCATCCTCCAGTATGGTTGGTTCGAACAAGGCGAGGTTGAGCTGATCAACTGAAACGACGCACATCTAGGGCCTGTTCACATTTAATCTGCGAGATGCGTTGCCCCCAGAAGGCGTGGTGGCAAGGCGCGCGTCAGGGCTGGTGGTGGTGCCACCAGCCCTGACGTGCAACGCGGCCAGCGCGCCTTCTGGGGGAAACCCTCCGGGAGAGAC
>Ga0209414_1000432_pt1 | contig 19904 bp, 18 predicted proteins | sample LakVidmifraction_4_FD_181154 | JGI IMG/M metagenome (GOLD analysis project Ga0209414, IMG submission 181154) | Hypersaline microbial communities from Lake Vida, Antarctica - Brine Hole Two &gt;0.2 micron (SPAdes) (version 2) | ecosystem: Environmental > Aquatic > Non-marine Saline and Alkaline >... | reverse complement strand
GGATCATAAGCCTTTCAGACAACGAATTGAATGAAGATCAAAGCAGTATAGACAATGTGTCGGGATTATTGCACGCTTCCAGAGATGTCTTCTTAAATGCCGCCGCATTCGATTTTAGTCAAACCTTTTTCAAACCCAGGGGAATTGACAGCGAATATGGGAAAGTATATATTAATGGCGTAGAGATGAACAAATTGTTTTCGGGGAGACCGCAGTGGAGCAACTGGGGCGGGTTGAACGATTTGCAGCGAAACCAGGTTTTTACAATGGGACTGATTCCGGGAGAGGTTGGTTTTGGAGGGCTTGCCGGAAGTACAAATATTATTATGCGGGCTTCCAAATACGGGAAAGGCGGCAGGATCTCCTATGCGGCTGCCAACAGGAGTTACACCGGCCGGGTAATGGGGAGTTACAGTTCCGGGGAATTGCCCGGGGGTTGGGCGTATTCGGTACTGCTTTCCAGGCGATTTGCCAATGAAGGTTATGTTGACGGGACCCTTTACGATGCGAATTCCTTTTTTGTTTCTGTTGAAAAGAAATTAAATCCATCCCATAGTTTAAATTTCACCGGTTTTTACACTCCAAACCTGCGCGGGAAATCCTCGGCAAATACTCAGGAAGTTTTTGATTTGAAAGGGCAGCGGTATAATTCCTTTTGGGGCGATCAAAATGACGAGATCCGAAATTCAAGGCTTAAAAAGGTAAATGAACCAATTCTCATGCTGAACCATTTTTGGGCAATTTCAAACAAGATCGAAATCAATACAAATCTCGCTTATCAATTTGGAAAAACAGGCAATAGCAGAATCGATTTTGGCGGTACAAGGTTGGTGATAGGGCAAGACGGGCAGGAAAGTTTTATTGGCGGGGGTGCCAATCCGGATCCTTCATATTACCAGAAACTACCGGGTTATTTTTTGAGATTTCAGGATAATCAAAATTATGAAGCGGCTTATTTGGCGCAACAAAAATTCAAAAGCGATGGACAGTTGGATTGGGGAAACCTGTTTCTGGCAAATCAAACTTCAGCTGAAAATGGCGGAAATTCAATTTATATAATCGCCGAAGACAGGAATGACGATAAGCAAATTAGCCTGAATTCAATTTTATCTTATACTTTAAATCAATCGATTCTTATAAATGCCAAACTGAATTATACCAGTCTGGTAAGTGAGAATTTTGCAAATGTTAAGGATCTCCTGGGCGGTCCCGGCTACCTGGATATAGATTATTTTGCTGAAGGGGATGCCGATAATACTGTTGGGGACAGGGCCCAAAGCGATTTGCTGAACAGGAACCGGAACGTGGCTGAAGGCGATCGGTTTAAATACAATTTTGAACTTCAGGCCGAAGTAATTGAAGCCTTTTTACAAGCCCGTTATAAATACAGCAGGATCGAATTCTACACTGCGGCAAATGTTTCCCAAAACCGGTATCAGCGGTTGGGAATTTATCAAAACGGAAATTTCCCCGATAATTCTCTGGGAGCAAGCGAGGCTTTAAATTTCACAAATTTCGGGCTCAAAGCAGGCGCGACCTATAAATTAACCGGCAGGCATTTATTCGATTTGAATGCGGGTTATTTCACAAAACCTCCAACGCTGAGAAATTCTTTTTCCAATTCGCGTCAGAATAATGAGGTGGTGTCCGGCTTGAGCAGTGAGAAAATTTCTTCGATAGATGTGAGCTATATTTACAGAACGCCAAAATTAAAAACCCGGCTTACCGGTTATTTTACCCGGATTGAGGATGCTGCCAAAATTTCATTTTATTATGCCGACGGGCTTTCAGGATTGGGAAGGAACAGCACAACAGCTTTTGTTCAGGAAGTATTGAGCGGGATAGAGAAGCAGCATCTGGGAATGGAATTGGGGATTGAAGCCCAGGTAACTTCTACCATAAAACTTAAGGGCGCAGCTGCCTTGGGGCAATTTATTTACAATAACAATCCCAATTTATACCTCACATCAGACAGTTTTGATGAAGCCGTAGATTATGGAACCTCATATTTAAAAAATTATCGCATTGCCGGCGGGCCGCAATCTGCAGCCCAAATAGGTTTTGAATACCGCGATCCAAATTATTGGTGGTTTGGGACAACCGTAAATTTCTTCTCCCACGCCTTTTCAGATGTGGGGCCCTTAAACAGGACCGGTAATTTTTTAAATGACACCGATGGCCTGCCGCTTTTAAATTATGATGAAACTATTGCCAGAAGCCTCCTGAAACAAGAACAGTTTGAAGATTATATTCTTGTAAACGCCATTGGAGGAAAATCCTGGAGAGTAAAAGATTACTACCTCGGATTTTTTGTAAGCTTGAATAATATTCTTGATGTCATATATAAAACAGGTGGATTTGAACAATCCAGAAATGCCAATTATCGTACTTTAAAGGAAGACCGGGAGCGGGATCAGCCAATTTTTGGAAGCAAATACTGGTATGGCGCCGGGGCAACATATTATGCAAATGTTTATGTGAGATTTTAAAAATAGAAAACGGAAATCCCTCAAAGGGCAAATATTAATAAAAGGCTGCAGGAAATTTTATGTCAATGAACAAAACCCGGTCGCTAAAATTTTATATGGATGAATACTAACTTTTATAATAAGCCGCTTGTGCTGATATCAGCGATTATTGCTCTGGGCTCCTGTGTGAAAACCGATGATTTTGAGTTGCCGAAATCTGATCTTCCGGAAGATTTTATTGAAGAAAATGTCACTTCAATATCGGCGGTTAAGGGACATTACAATATTTCAACTGACGAGATCTATACTTTCCGTGACACTCAGATCTTAATGGAAGGCTATGTTATTTCCAGTGATGAAGGCGGCAATTTTTACAAGAAACTGGTTTTGCAGGACCGGCCGGCAAATCCCACCTCCGGAATTCAAATACTTATAGATGATGCTTCATTATCTGACACCTATGATTTTGGCAGAAAAGTGTATGTGAAACTGGATGGATTAAGTCTTTGGTTCAATAATGGGGTTTTACAGCTCGGAAAACAAAACAGGGGAGATGTGGTGGCAATACCCCAGGCTTTGATAGATGAACATTTAATTAGAACCACAGAAACTGGCGATATTGAACCCCTGAAAATTGAAATAGAAAATTTTAATGAAAATTATAAAAACTTATATATCCGGTTGGATAATGTACAGTTTAACCGGAACCTGGTTCGGGACGATCACCGGTTTTCTTTTTCGTCAGAAATTATTGACCGGTATGATGGGGAGCGGCAACTGGAGAGTTGCAAAAGCGGTGCAACCGTCAATTTAAGTACAAGCACTTTTTCGGATTTCAGAGCTCTGTTGCTTCCGCAATTTTCAGGAAGTATAGAAGGTGTATTGACCAGAAACTTTTATAACGATTATTATATATTGGCAATAAACACCCCGGAAGCATTAAATTTTGAGGAAACAGATCGCTGTGATCCTGTATTCCTGAATTGCGGAGAAAATATCATTCCCGGGCCGGAAATTTTGTTCCAGGAAAGTTTTGAAACCATCACGACTTTAAGAATGCTTGAAACCAGAGGCTGGACAAATTTAAATGTGAGTGGGGGCAGTGTGGTATTTAAACCGGGAACTTTGGGAGGAAATCGTCACCTGCGAATTTCGGCCTATAATACCCAGGAAAATCCGCTGGAAGCCTGGTTAATAACCCCCGCTATCAATTTGAATAAGAATTCTGATGAGGTGTTGTCATTTGACTTAAGGGCTTCTTTTGATAACGCCACTATTTTGAGGGTTTATATAACAACTGCTTATACGGGAAATCCCCTCACCACGAACTGGACCCTTACAGATGCGGAGATCCCGATGGGACCTTCCAATCAGACCGGGACAAGTCTTAAAAGGTCTAACATTGATATTTCATGTTTAGAAGGCAACCTGCATGTGGCTTTCAGGTATCTTGGTTCGGGCTCTGAAAAAACCACTACTTACGATGTAGACAATGTAAGGGTGACGGGGAATTAATTACGTTAGTCGCAATACGAAAAAAATTGCGTAAATCATATTTTGTACATATATTTGTACTTAATTAAATACAATATTATGCAAATTACAACTGTTTCAGACTTTAGAAAGGATATTAAAACTTATTTGGACCGAGTAGCAAAAAACTTTGAAACTCTGATTATAAATCGTGGCAAAGATTCTGGAATCGTAGTTATGTCCCTACAGGAATACAATTCTCTAATGGCAACTAATCACGAATTGTCTTCTCGAAAGAATGAATTGAGATTAGATTCCGCAATTGAAAAATTGAAAAACGGAGTAACTTTCAATAAAGACTTAGTCGAAAACTAATATGAAATATATATTTGTAGACGAATCTTGGGAGGATTATCTGTATTGGCAGAAAACTGACAAGAAAAAGTTAAAAAAAATAAATGAACTTCTGAAAGACATAGCTAGAAACCCTTTCGACGGAATTGGAAAACCTGAACCTTTAAAGCATAAATACTCGGGATTTTGGTCAAGGCGAATTGATAGCGAACATAGACTGATTTATCAATATAACGAAGGAGAAATTTTAATTGCAAAATGCAGATTCCATTATGACTGAAAAAAAAGTACTGCTGCTAAAAAGTGTATAAAAACAATGCTAAAACCAGTCTTAAATCCAAAATCCGTGCTCGTCAGCTCACACTGTTTTTATACGAGACGTCAGACTGTCTAAAAACCTTCCTTTTTCTTCATAACTTTGTTGACTACTTTTTCGGGATTGTTTCGTTCTTTTTAGCACTTTGGGTATTTTCATGCCAATCCAGGCTAACAAAGCCATTTTAATAGCATTAAATCCACCTGATCCCGTAAACACTAATTTCTGCCCTAATCCCAAGTTTAAAAAGCTTATTTTAGTCCATAATTGGCAGTGAACTTAGGTTTTTAGACAGACTGCCGTTGTACAACATTAAATAAGCCTGCGCAGTAATTAAGTTTTTTGTCTAAAAATTAATTAAACCTGATCACTATTTAATTTTTTTCGGTAATTCTTAAATAAGAGATATCTTTAAAAAGTTGTTCAAGTCGGTTATCGCAAATAGCGAGTATTTGAGTAGAAAGTGATATTTTAGAGACCAAGTAAAAAACAACTAAGCTGACAAGAAAGTGACCGTACTCTAGGCTCCTTGCATTAGACTTGACCGTTTAACCAGTTCAAAACATCAAAATTTTTAAGCATCTAACCAAAATTTAAAATCTTTAACACGCTCACGCGCCACAATGACCTCATCAGCATTATAGGTGTTTAGTTTTATTTGCAGTCGCGAATTGGTATAGCTCACCATATCTTTTATAGCATTAATGTTTACAAAATACTTACGACTGATTCTAAAAAAGGTTTGAGGTTCCAGCTCTTGTTCCAATAATTCTAAAGTGGTATCTAAGAGATAGTTTCTTCCTTCAGATGTATATGGCCCTTACAGATGTGGAGATCCCGATGGGACCTTCCAATCAGGCCGGGACAAGTTTTAAAAGGTCTAACATTGATATTTCATGTTTAGAAGGCAACCTGCATGTGGCTTTCAGGTATCTTGGTTCGGGCTCTGAAAAAACCACAACCTACGATGTAGACAATGTAAGGGTGACGGGGAATTAAGATAATTAAAGAAAATTTGAGTATCTTAATGTCCGTAAAAAACTCCTCTTTTTCATAGTTCACTTAATCTTAAAAATTAAGAAGATGATAAAAAAAATACTATTGATTTTCGGGCTTATTGCATTTTTAGGGTTTACAGCAGGGGCACAGGATATATCCGGAGAATGGAATATGAATTCCAATAACGGTCAGCAAACATTTAGTCTTGACCTGATCCACATTACGAAAGATCGGGTTAAAGGAGTACACTGCATTGAAAATTTTGAAAAAGAGATCACTGAATGTTTTACAATGGAGGATAATTATACAGTTAACATTGTGAAAATTTCTGAAAATATATTTAAGGGAATACTGTTGAGCTATAAGGGAGAAAATGAGATAATGCTTGATATTCAAGTGCAATACCTTCCATTAGATAATACTCTTTTGTTCAAACTCACCAAATTTCCTGAAGGTGAGTTTCTTATCCCTGTTGAGGCGGTTTTAGAACGAAATTAGCTTTCTTATTTCATAAATGGCTCCCGGCAGGGAGACCGGATTTCTTAAAGGGGATCTCCTTTTGAGGTTTTCTCCGGTGGAATTAAGCTGCCCGACTTTGATTGCGCAAAGCTTTCTGTGAATTGAAAGAAATGAAGGATGCTCAAAATAATCGGTATTAAAGCATTAAAATATGGCATAAGTTTTAGTTTTTCTTTTTGACAAGGAATTGGGAGTGGAGGAAATTCAGCAAATCTTCAAAAAACGATAATAACCTTTATTTATCCTGTAATAATTTGGTTTAGAAGGCTAAATTGCTATCGATATAACACGTTGTGCGTAAGTTGTAGAGCAACAATACTGAAATTGAATATTTAACAAAACTCTGAACTGAAAAATAATTAGATTATGGATGTATCACATTTTATGGATGTATTACTAAAAGACACTTCTTACGAATTAAAATTAATCTGGTATAGTATTATACTTTTATCAATAGGATTGTGGATTTATTCTATGATTGACATTGTGAAAAGTTCATTTGAAGAGAAGGATTATTATATTTGGATTTTAGGTCCAATTTTACACCTATTTATCGGAAGAAAACGAAAACTGAAACGGAATTAATAAACCTACGCCGTATATAATCTATGCTTAAATCGGATTTAGGACAAACCGACAAACATTCAAGAAGCAATTTGCCTCTCCGGAAAAATCTCCGATTTCCAAGTCTCACAAATCATATACAAAATCGTTAGCCTTCATTATGATCAACCCTTAACAAATGATAAAATTCTTTATAAAAATTAGACAGAATCTTCTGAATGAAGGCAAAACCAGCATGTATTTTAAATATGCTCTTGGTGAGATTTTACTTGTGGTTATAGGAATTTTGATAGCATTACAAATTAATGGCATAAGAGAAGAAATAAATAATGAAATAAAATTGAGCAGTCAATTATTAATAATCTAAATGAAGATTTTAATAAAAATCAACAAGAAATTGGGGTATTAATATTTGCAAATAATAAATATCATCGCAATTTGAATAAGTTTATTGAAATCCTCAAGACTGCCCCAAAGTACACTAAAATTAAAATTGACGATACTTTATTAATAGCAGCAATTGCAGCTCCAACATACATCCCTAAAACTTCAACTATAGACGTAATAATATCAACTGGGAAAATTGATTTAATAAAAAATGATGAACTTAAAACTTTAATAAGTCGCTTTAAAAGAGAAGTTGCTGATTTAAGTGAAGATAAAGACGATGTGCGAATTTTGGTAAATATTCAACTTTGTACATTATTAGGGCAAAATAGCGATTTGATAGATGTTTATCAAAACACTTATGCTTACACAATTGATAGGTCCAATAAGATTAAAATGAGTTCGTCTTCATTGGTATTAAATTCCAATTTGCAAGGTTCTTTAATAGCGCAACGATTTTATTACAACAAAATCATTTTAAAAGAGCTGAATGAAATTACAGAAATGCAAAAGCAAATTATCCAACTTATAAATAGTGAAATTGATGGAAATATACCGAAAAGTTAACAATTTGTAAACGCAATATCTCCTGAATTTTCTCCAAAAATTCAGGAGTATACCTTATATTTGCGGTCGCTTGGTTTTGGCTCGTCACCACTCCTTATAGCCTCAAACCGTTGACAAACTTTATTTAAACGCATAAAATAACGCCATGAAGAAAGAAACACTTGAACTTGAAGGGCTACAAAAAATTAGAACAGATTTCACCTATCTCATTTCCACATTTAAAGAGATGCTCGAATCACTTGGCGAAGATGACCTAGCGGCCATGATTCCGTTGGAAAATAATCAGTCTTCTGTAAATCATAAGGAGGTTTCAGATGAAAAACTGGCACAGGCAATCGGAATTTCCTTTGAACTACTTAATGCAGTGGAAGAAAACGCTGCCACTCAATTTCGTCGTAAAACAGAAACCCAATTGGGATTAGAATCCACACGAGGATCATGGGCAGAAACTTTGAAATTATGGGAAACCTCCGGGATTAAAGAGCATGAAATAGCAGGCTTGTTACCCAAAATTAAAGTAATGCCTGTTCTGACTGCACACCCCACAGAGGCAAAACGGTTGACCGTATTAGATATTCACCGGGAACTTTACGTGCTGTTGGTAAAAAACGAAAACCCACTTTGGTCGACCTCAGAACGAGCAGCGATCAGGCAACAAATCAAAAGTTTATTAGAACGTTGGTGGCGTACTGGAGAGATTTACCTTGAAAAGCCAAGCTTGGCCGATGAACGTAGTAACATCATGCATTACTTTGTTAATGTATTCCCTGAAGCCTTACGTTTAACAGATCAGCGTTTACTCGATGCCTGGGAATATATGGGGTTTTCTCCAAATCTTCTGGAACGACCAGAACAGTATCCCAACATAGAATTTGGTAGCTGGGTTGGTGGAGACAGGGACGGACATCCTTACGTGACACCAGAGTTTACTGGAGTTACTCTGAAATTGCACCGCCGGGCAGCATTGAAAATTATCAGAAAGGAACTGGTTCAAATGGCTGAGAAACTCAGTTTTTCGGTGTACCAAAATAAATTTCCATCAGCATTCCTTGCGGATTTAAAGGCCAGTGCCGAAGTTTTAGGCGAAGCTGGACAGCGGGCCTTAGAACGTAATCCTTCAGAACCTTTGCGACAGTTCATCAATATATTGCTTGTTCGCTTAGACAACACCCTGGCCGAGCGTTATGAGCTTGGTGAAAAAAGCCATTTTCGCCGAACGGATGATTTAGCGGCAGAATTCAGAAAACTAAGGCATGTTCTAATCCACTTAGGTGCAAATCAAATAGCCAAAGAGTGCCTATTTCCCGTTGAGCGGGCTCTGGGCTGCTTTGGCTTCCATTTAGCAAAACTGGATATTAGGCAGAACAGTGAATATCATGAAAAAGCCATTAGCCAGATGCTCCAAGCCTCGGGCTATGTGGATACCGACTATTCAAGTTGGAATGAGGAAAAAAGATTATCCTTCATTAATCAAGAATTGCTAAGTAACCGCCCCTTCCTTGTGGCAGGTACTTCATGTGGGCCAGAAGCCGACAATGTGCTAGGGTATTTTAAAGAAGTGAAAGATTACGTAGAAATGTATGGGGAAGATGGCATTGGCTCTGTGATTGTAAGCATGACCCGTAGTTTAAGCGACCTACTTATTGTTTTTCTATTCTTGCGTGAGGTAGGCCTGCAAGACGCTCATCTTCCGGTTGTGCCACTTTTGGAAACCATTGATGACCTGGTAGCCGGACCTGAAATATTGGAAGCTTTTTTGACTCATCCTACTGTTCTGGAAAAGATAAAGGCTGAAAAATCGTTCGTACAAGGAGTGATGCTGGGCTATAGTGATAGCAACAAGGATGGCGGAATATGGACCAGCCGATGGACTATTTATAAGGCAGAGGAAAATCTCACGGAGGTGGGAAATCAACTAGGGATTCCACTTCGTTTTTTCCATGGTCGTGGTGGAACTATAAGTAGGGGAGGTGGAAAAATCCATCGTTTTTTAGAAAGCATGCCACCAGGATCGATGAGTGGTCACATCAAAATGACCGTTCAGGGTGAGACCATTGCCAATCAATTCGCCAATCGTCTGAACGCCAGTTATAATCTGGAGATGATGATTTCTGGTACAGCCAGACAGGCGATGTTGTCAGTTAGTAAAGTTAAAGATCAAAAATTGTACGAAATCATGGACCGTCTTGTTGGAATGTCCAGAGATCAATACAGGCAATTGTTGGACCATCCAAAGTTTATAGAATTCTACAGCCAGGCCACGCCAATAGATGTATTGGAACATAGCAAGATTGGTTCCAGACCCGCACGTAGAACTGGGAAGCGGTCTCTCAATGATCTGCGCGCCATACCATGGGTATTTAGTTGGAATCAATCAAGATTTAACCTTACTGGATGGTTTGGAACGGGTATCGCTCTCAGTAAATTTAAGCAACAGCACCCGGAGGATTTTGAGTATTTAAAGATTGCTGCGAATGAATGGCCCTTCCTAAAATTTGGCCTGATTCAAATCGAAACAAATCTTTTAAATTCAGATACTGATATCATGAAAATATTTGCCGATTTGGTGGACGATCCTACTGTCAAAACCGAACTAATGGAACTTATTTTAACTGATTATGAAATGTGCCTGAAACAGATTGAAAATCTGATGGGTACTTCAGTAGAAAAGCGTAGAATCTCCAGACTGGAAAACAACAAACTCAGAAAAGAAGCTTTAAGTGCATTGCATGAGATTCAAATAAAAACGCTTAAAAAATGGAGAGAGCATAGAGGAAGTGAACCACAACAGGAAAATGAATTATTATTAATGCTTTTATTATTAGTGAATGCCTTGTCTGGCGGCTTAAAAGGTACGGGCTAAGAAACACCTTGGCTTAAGTCTTGTATCAGTGCTAAATCAATTTGAGACAAAACTATCTAAATAAAGGTGGAATCATATCAGTATGTTAAACTCGTAGTGAAAAAAGGTTTCTAAGGGTATTATTCATTCGTTGAAAAAAATGAAATAAAAACGATTTGCCAACAATGGCTAATAGTAATTGCTTGTTCTAGATTATCTCTAATAATTCTTAGGGTCCCGATAGTTATCGGGATCAGCTTGATGTGTGCCTGCCGGCAGGCTTGCCAAATCTGTGTTGATTCCAAACGGCAACAATACCTAGTTCATTGCTTTTTTTCTTATTTTTCGATTTCTTTTTCTTACATTTCTACAAAGAGGCATTCACAAGACCATAATGTGCTAATAATAAATGTGCTAATACTAAAAAAACAATAAAATATGAAACGTCTCATTACAGCATTAGTTTTTACAGGAATTTTGGTTTCCTGTAATTCTACAGACAAAAGTAAAAACACAACCCAGGAATCCTCTGAAATTGAAACTTCAAAGGACAGTATATCGAATGAAGCCACTATAAAATTAACGGCAATTGATAATGATGAAGCCTTAATTGCAACCGCATTAATGGCAGCTCCCAAAGAAAGCCGATCGGGATGTAAAGTCATTGGATATAATATGGCCGGGGAATTTGTTACACTGAAAGAAGGAGAGAATGAATTTATTTGCCTGGCAGATAATCCTAATGAGGATGGATTTAGTGCAGCTTGTTATCACAAAGACCTTGAACCCTTTATGGCAAGAGGAAGAGAACTGAGAGCAGAAGGAAAGACAGGACAAGAAATATTTAGTATACGTGAGGAGGAAGTAAAATCAGGTCAACTGGTCATAAAGACGGGATTGACTTTACACATCTACTATGGGGCAAAAACATTGTATGACCCTGAAACCTCCAAAGTTGCAGGAGCTCAAACCCGATATGTCGTTTACATGCCATGGGCTACTTCAGAATCTACAGGTTTGCCTAAAGCCCCGATGTCTCCAAACCATCCTTGGATCATGGAACCTGGTACGCATAGAGCGCACATCATGATTTCACCATTAAGAGAGGACGGGGAGTAGTTATTTTTCTTATTGATAAGGAATTATGAGAGGAGGAAATTTATCAAATCTTAAAAAACGATAACAACCTCCGTTTATCCTGTAATAATTTGGCTTAAAAGCCTAATTTGTTATCGATATAATCCCTTGTGCCCAATTAAAAAATTACGTTTCATTTCATAATTGGAGTTAAATGATCGTATTTTTGGTAATATCAAATGATAGTATCAAAAGGAAACTTCCTTACGAAATAACACCTGAAATTTTAAAATTAATAGCTTCCATATCAGAAAAAATTGGAGAAGTAAATGCTAATTTTTTAAACAGAGCTTCTCCAAAATTGAGAAAACAGAATAGAATTAAAACTATTTATTCTTCTTTAAAAATAGAAGGAAATACACTGACCGAAGAACAAATAACTGCTCTACTCGAAAACAAAAGAGTTATCGGTCCAAAAAAAGATGTCGTAGAGGTTTTATATGCAATCGAAATTTACGAGAATTTAGAAAAATATAATCCAACCAACGAAAAGTCATTTATAAAAGCTCATCAAAACTTAATGGGAAATCTCATTGAAGGTGCCGGGAAATATAGAACCCAAAATGTTGGTATTATAAAAGGTTCGAAAGCGGAAAATTTAGCTCCACCTTATGAGAATGTTCCTTTTTTAATGAAAGACCTTTTTAAATACATAAAAAAATCAGACGAAATTGAATTAATTAAAAGTTGCGTTTTCCATTACGAAATGGAATTCATACATCCTTTTTTAGATGGAAATGGCAGAATGGGAAGATTATGGCAAACTTTGATATTAATGGAAAAGTATCCTGTCTTTGAGTTTCTGCCTTTTGAAACTTTAATTAGTAACGACCAGGAAAAATATTATAAAACATTAGTAGAAAGTGACAAGTCCGGAAAATCAACAAAGTTCATTGAATATATGTTAAACGTGATTGATATTTCAATTAGTGAATTATTGAATTTCAACAATCGAACATTAAATGAAAAAGACAGATTAGAATATTTCGTTTCATTAAATAAAATTGAATTTACGAGAAAGGATTATATGGATATTTTTAAGCACATTTCATCTGCAACAGCAAGTCGGGATTTGAAAAAGGGGACTGAATTAAATATGTTCAAGAAAGCAGGAGAACTGAACAAAACAGTTTATAAATTAATAACCGGGTAAATTACGAGTAAAGTTCATTGCTTACTAGTTCCTTTGTTAGGTTTGTACCCGCCTGCCGGCTTTACACATCTACTATGGGGCAAAAACATTGTAAGACCCTGAAACCTTCAAAGTTGCAGGAGCTCATTACCGATATGTGGTTTACATGCCATACTTCAGAATCTACCGGTTTGCCTGAAGCCCCAATGGCTCCGAACGTAACTGAGGCCGATTCAACCATTTCGAAAAGTTTTTCAGTTGTTTCTAAAGTGGATTGAGACCATAGAATTATTGGCATTAAAAGAAAAATATAGAAGATTAGCTTTATCTATAAAAAGTGCAGGATTGAAACCAATATTACACTCCTTATAAAAAAAAACCGTCCCTTTCGGAACGGTTTCAAACTTTTCTACTCAGTATTTATTTCACCAATGTCATTTCATCCACAATATGTTTGGCTCCTGAGAATTTCTCAATAACCCATAACACATAGCGAATATCAACATTGATGGTTCTTTGCAAATTAGGATCAAAAATAACATCCCCAGCCATTGCCTCGATGTTTCCGTCGAATGCCAATCCGATGAGTTCCCCTTTTCCGTTTAATACCGGAGAACCTGAATTACCGCCCGTAATATCGTTGTCTGTTAGGAAATTAACGTGCATAGAACCGTCTTTGTCTGCAAAACGACCATAGTCTTTCCCTTTGTTCATGTCGATTAAACGTACCGGTAAATCGAATTCCTCATCCCCTTTTATATATTTTTTAACCATACCATCCATGGTTGTATAGTTATTTATTTTGGCATCATTACGTTTGTCGGCCGGCAATGCACGAACCTTACCATAAGTTAAACGCATGGTACCATTAGCATCCGGATATTTAATTCTGCCTATTTTAGATTCACGCAATCCTTCAACTAACAAACGGAAAGAAGCGTCAAAATCATTTTCTGCTTTTGCAAGCTTATCCGATTTCGAATAGAAATGTGCAGCCATGTCATTTGAAAGCATATACAATGGGTCATTCGCTAATAAAGTATCATTTGGTAATTCTAAAAACGCATTAATTCTTTCTTTTGAAGTTAAAATACTCAAATCAAAAGCCGCATTTACATATTTTGTATAATCATAATTATTTGCTGCACCAATTTTCTCAACCATTGGAGCAATTGCATATCCTTTAGATTTTGTAGCATACAAGTTCAATTGGGCTACCAAAAGATCTTTCTCAGCAGGAAGGTATAGATTTTTAAACATCTCTTCAGCCATTTCAGCTATTTTAGGGGCCATTTCTTTGCGTTTTGCAGGATCTGCTTTAGCATAATTGTCCAGTTGTTTCCCTATCCTTCTTCCTGATATTCCAAAAGCAGTTGTTCTAAACAATTGCATCAAATAGTTATCATGACGCGTTTTCTCGTTTGTTAAAGCGTAGTACTTATTGATATTAGCAATTACGTTTCCGTATTTAGCTTTGTTTTCTTTTTTATTAGCCCATTTATTGAATTTTTTTTCTTGGACTTCTTTTGATTTTGCAGTTTCAAATTTGGTTAATGCATCAATCATTCCTTGACGGTTTTTCCAATAATTTGCAGTACCAGCATATTTTGAGGCATACATAAGATTTAAGGCATCGCTTTGACCCATGTATTTTTTCATGTTGTCCATTCCTGTTTTGGCACCTTCAACCCATGCAGGATAGGCAAATTTTACGTTTTGCTCAATTCCGCCTGCTGGCATCCAGCGATTGGTTCTTCCTGGATAACCTAAAATCATTGCAAAATCACCCTCTTCTATACCACTTATATTAACCGGTAAATAATGTTTTGGTTGCAATGGCACGTTGTTTTGAGAATAATCTGCTGGATTCCCGTCAGCATCTGCATAGATTCTGAACATAGAAAAATCGGCAGTATGACGTGGCCATTCCCAGTTGTCTGTATCCCCACCAAATTTACCTAAACTTTCCGGTGGCACTCCCACTAAACGAACGTCTGTATAATCTTGATAAACAAAATAGTAATACTCATTTCCTTCGAAAAAAGGACGTACCGAAACGGTATATTTTCCACCTTCGTCATTTTCACTTTGGATTAAGGCAGTTTCCCGGTTAACTGCTTTTTCTCTTTCTAGTTCGGTCATTTCATCATTTACTTTTGATAAAATACGCTCAGAAACATCATCCATCCTAACAAAAAATCGAACGTATAAACTGGAAGGCTTCATTTCTGCTTTTCTGTCTTCGGCCCAAAAACCGTCTTTCAGATAATTTTTATCTGCAGTGGATAATTCTGCTACAGCAGAATAACCGCAATGGTGATTGGTTAATACTAAACCGTCTTTTGAAATCAATTCTGCAGTACAACCACCGTTGAATTGAACGATCGCATCTTTCAAACTATTGTGATTAACGCTGTAAATTTCTTCTGAGGTTAGTTGCAAACCCATCTTTTCCATATCTCTATGGTTCAGTCTTTCGATAAACATTAGGAACCACATTCCCTCGTTGGCTTTTACGCTTGTTGGAATAAGCATAATACCTACAATTAAGGATAAAATTATCTTTTTCATTTTTAAATTATATAAAAGTTATTTAATTTGAGTTATTAGTTGACCAAATCTCAGAATTGTTACATTATAATGAAAATTAGCCCCTATTTTAGGGCGAATATAATTCATTTTCATTATATATTGGCATATCTTTATAAAAACCATATTTTTATATTAAATTTTGAGGTGATTCTTTAATTTTCGTAAATTCATTGATTCAAATTTCAATTTCTCCTTTAAAATTAAGGGTATCTTCGATAACCAAAAAACACTAAGGTTGAGTTTCTTTTTATTCGATTGTTATAACATTTTTAAATGGAAAATTATATTCATATTGCCACATTTACATATCCTTCGGAATTGACAGTTGCTAAATTAGCTTTAGAGGCAAGGAAAATAGATTGTTATGTAAGAGATGAACTAACAATTCAAGTTCACAATTTTGCTTCAAACGCAATCGGAGGTATTCGCTTAGAAGTTCCAGAAAAGCAATTTGAACAAGCCCTGAAAATTCTGGTTGATTCGGGATTTGAAAATTTTCTTATGGAAAATCCAACAGACCCAAATGAACAAAATAAAACACCTAATAAACTTTTAAAATTATCTATTGGAATTGTAACTGTAATAAGTTTAATTCTAATTTCGATCGTTATAATTCTTTTATTATTTAATGGATAAAAAAGATGCCATATTGTAAAAGTTAGAATGTTTCCAGAGCACAATATTTTTGTGAAACATTTGCAATTTCATAACTACTATTAGGTTTTCCACTTCTCTTGAATAATCAAAACAAGTTTTTGTTTTGATTATTCAAGAGAAGTTAAGTTCTAAAAGCAATAGCGAACAAGGGTTAAGGCAAATAGTGGCTGTCTTTGCAAAGAAAATAATTAACTTGATCAACAAACCAGGTCTAATCTGTTTGCCGGCAGTCAGGGCCAACAAGACCGCATCTCTACTCCCACAACTTGTGTTAAGAGAGACGGAAATCAATAAATGCAAGGAGATAATAAAAGAAATTTTTGTTGATTCCATACGCCAACAATACCTAGTTCATTGCTTTTTTTCTTATTTTTCGATTTCTTTTTCTTACATTTCTACAAAGAACCATTCACAAGACCATAATGTGCTAATACCAAAAAACAATAGAATATGAAACGTCTCATTACAGCATTTGTTTTTACAGGAATTTTGTTTTCCTGTAATTCAACCGACAAAAATAAAAAAACAACCCAGGAATCCTCTGGAATTGAAACTTCAACGGATAGTATATCGAATGAAGACACTATACAATTAACGCCAATTAATACTGATGAAGCTTTAGTTGCAACCGCATTAATGGCAGCTCCTAAAGAAAGCCGATCGGGATGTACAGTCATTGGATATAATATGGCCGGTGAATTTGTTACGCTGAAAGAAGGAGATAATGAATTTATTTGTCTGGCGGATAACCCTAATCAGGATGGATTTAGTGCAGCTTGTTACCACAAAGACCTTGAACCCTTTATGGCAAGAGGAAGAGAATTGAGTGCAGAAGGAAAGACAGGACAAGAAATATTTAATATTCGTGAGGAAGAAGTAAAATCAGGTAAACTGGGTATAAAGGCAGGATTGACTTTACACGTCTACTATGGGGCAAAAACCTTGTATGACCCTGAAACATCCACAGTTGCAGGAGCTCAAACCCGATATGTTGTTTACATGCCATGGGCTACTTCAGAATCTACCGGTTTGCCAGAAGCCCCAATGGCTCCAAACCATCCTTGGCTCATGGAGCCGGGAACACATAGAGCTCACATTATGATTACACCATTAAAAGAGGATGGAGAGTAGTTATTCTTGTAATTGATAAGGAATATGGGGAGAGGTGAAAATTTAGTAAATCTTTAAAAAACAATAATAACCTTGGTTTATCCTGCGATAATGTGGTTTAAAAGCCTAAATTGCTCTTGATATAACACGTTAGCGGTTATTGCAGTAATACTGATAACTATAAAATATATGATTTCAAGTAAAAAAACTTATTTGGGTATAGCAGGTGGTATGTTATTTTTGTTTCTGTTGTTTGCTATAACATTCATAGTACTCGCAATTAATAAAGATAAACCTTTATTCGAATATTTTGAAATATCTAGTGGTCTTGTTTTGGGTTTGGGGATATTGCTTGTAGGTTTTAGCATTAGCTTGTATCTGGCATTGAAAAAAAGTCAAGTTTCAGAAAAATAGAAGTTGGACTTTTTTTAAAAAGATAATTGAAAATAAATCATAACTCAATAAATTAATAAATGGATTTATTTTTTTGGGGTTTAATTGCAGTAGCAGCATATTACAATATAAAAACAGCAAAGACCAAAAAAGGAAAAAGGCTATTTATTGGATTATATGCTTCCATATTTATTATTGGATTTGCTTATTTCTCTGGAGAAAAGATTGGAGAAGCCCTGTATTATTTTAGTCATTGATAGATGAACTTCATTGTTAATACCCACTTAAAATAGAAAATAAACATTAGGATATGTCCGAGCCAAACTCAAAATCGAAAAATTATAATATTACTTTAGAATTTATAATTAAAGTAATATTTCTAATTCTTTTTATAATAATAATCCTTGATTGGGAAAACTTTAAAAGGGGGTTGTTTGGATTTTAGTTTTACAACTAATTAAAAAAAACTCTCGAAACGGAAATTCATCGATTTGTCTTGCTCAGACGTGTCACCAAAGTATATAAGTCGGTTACCACCAAATAGCCGGTATTCCAATGAAAAGTGATATTTTAGAGACCAAGTGAAAAACAACTAAGCCGACACCAATTTCAGATCGCAATTACTTCCGCAATTTTCAGGAGAAAGAGAAGGTGTATTTCGCAATAATATCCCGGAAGCAATAATAACTATTCTTCTTCATCTTTTTCATCCTCAACATAAGCATCATATTCAGGGTAAAGGAAATTGTTATACGGAAACCTTGTCACATGGATTTGCCGCACTGCCTCGTAGACCTTCTTTTTAAAATCTTCAATATTTTCCTGGTTCAGAGCTGAAATAAACAACACATTATCGCCTAAGCGGTTCATCCAGGTTTGTTTCCATTCCTCCAGAGAATAATGAACTTCGGTTTTTTCAGTAACCAAATCATCTTCGTCAATTTTTTCTTCAGAATAGGCATCGATTTTATTGAATACCATAATGATTGGTTTATCCGCACTTTTAATATCTGCCAAGGTTTGATTAACCGATTGGATATGATCTTCAAAATTAGGATGGGAAATATCAACAACGTGCAAAAGCAAATCGGCCTCACGCACTTCATCTAAGGTAGATTTAAAGGACTCTATCAGCTGGGTGGGTAATTTCCTGATGAAACCTACAGTATCTGTCAGTAAAAAAGGCAAATTCCGAATTACAACTTTCCGAACCGTTGTGTCCAGGGTTGCGAAGAGTTTATTCTCTGCAAACACCTCACTTTTGCTGACGACGTTCATCAAGGTAGATTTTCCTACGTTGGTGTAACCTACCAAAGCTACTCTTACCAGTTTCCCGCGGTTTCCGCGCTGCACACCCATTTGTTTATCGATGCTCTCAATTTTCTTCTTTAGGAGGGAAATTCTGTCGCGAACAATACGACGGTCAGTTTCAATTTCGGTTTCCCCGGGCCCACGCATCCCAATTCCTCCTCGTTGGCGTTCTAGGTGAGTCCACATTCCTGCCAATCTGGGAAGCAGGTATTGATATTGTGCCAATTCAACCTGTGTCCTTGCGTAGCTGGATTGTGCGCGTTGCGCAAAAATATCAAGAATAAGGGTTGTGCGGTCCAGCACCTTGCAATCCAGTACTTTTTGTATATTTTTTTGTTGAGAAGGAGAGAGTTCATCGTCAAAAATTGCGGTGCCAATCCCATTTGCTTCTATAAATTCTTTTACCTCATTTATTTTTCCTGAACCCATAAAAGTTTTTGGATCGGGTTTCGCCATTTTCTGGGTGAAACGTTTTATAACTTCTCCCCCTGCTGTATAAGATAGAAATTCGAGTTCGTCTAAATACTCGGTAAGTTTATCCTCATCCTGATCCTTAGTAACTATACCAATAAGAACCACTTTTTCATATATTAAATCAGCTTTTTCTATCATAAATGCAAAGTTATACGCTAGGTAATAACCGGATTTTAGCTGCGGTTATTCATTAATAATTCGGACACTAAGGTAAATAAACAGGCTTATAAAAAGAAGCAAATCTGGTAAAACTATCCTAAGATTTTTTTATATAAACTGGTACGGCAAGCTTTAGTATGTTGGACTGAAATTAATCATACTGACAAATACAGGCACTTTTGAAGGATCAATATTATTGCTTTAAACCAGTATTTTAACAATTTTAAAAACGGAGATATAGTTAGAGGTTGTAGTTAATTCCCAGGCCAAAAACTTCCCTTGTTTGAAAAGCTGCAATTGCATTATCATCGTAGATAGCCTGGAAAAGTAAATTGGCAGATAAGTAACTGTTGATTTTCATTTGCATATTCATGAGATAATCAATATCTACATTTTCCGGTTTGTCGAGGTAATTGGAATAAAAATTCGCAGTATTTTCCATAGTTACAT
>Ga0209414_1000431_pt1 | contig 19928 bp, 14 predicted proteins | sample LakVidmifraction_4_FD_181154 | JGI IMG/M metagenome (GOLD analysis project Ga0209414, IMG submission 181154) | Hypersaline microbial communities from Lake Vida, Antarctica - Brine Hole Two &gt;0.2 micron (SPAdes) (version 2) | ecosystem: Environmental > Aquatic > Non-marine Saline and Alkaline >... | reverse complement strand
TTTAGGGAGCAGATGAAAGGGCACGCCGAAAATATGGAATTTGAAGATGCGCAGCGCATTAAGAATAAAATAGAAGTGCTGGAGAATTACCAGTCTAAATCTACGGTGGTCAATCCGAAAATCACCAATGTAGATGTTTTCTCTATCGTGGCCGACGAAGGTTATGGATATGTGAATTTTTTGCAGCTATCCCACGGCGCCATCATTAGGTCGCATACTATAGAGATGAAGAAAAAACTGGACGAGAGCGATGAACACTTGCTGGAGCTGGCAATTACCGAAATTAGACAGCGTTTTAATTCTAATTCCAAAGAAATTTATGTGCCGTTTAAAGTGGATGCCGGAGAAGATGTGAAAGTGACTATTCCTAAATTGGGTGATAAAAAGAAGATTGTGGAGCTTTCCCTTCGGAATGCGAAGTATTACCGGCAGGAGCGGTTTAAGCAAATGAAAATTATAGATCCAGATAGGCACGTAAAGCGGGTGATGGCACAAATGAAGGAAGATCTTAGGCTTAGTGCAGAACCGCGACATATAGAATGTTTTGATAACTCTAACATTCAGGGGAGCAATCCCGTAGCGGCCTGTGTGGTTTTTAAAAACGGAAAACCGAGCAAGAAAGACTATCGTAAGTTTAATATTAAAACCGTAGAAGGGCCAGATGATTTTGCTTCTATGGAAGAAGTGGTTTTTAGGCGTTATCGCAGGTTGCTTAACGAAGGGGAAGACCTGCCACAATTAATAATTGTAGATGGAGGAAAAGGGCAGCTTTCTTCAGGAGTAAAAGCATTGGAAGATTTGGGATTAAGAGGTAAGATTGCCATTATAGGAATTGCGAAACGTTTGGAAGAAATTTTTTATCCGGGAGACTCAATTCCCTTATATTTAGATAAAAAATCGGAATCTTTAAAGATTATTCAACAATTAAGGAATGAAGCGCACCGTTTTGGGATTACCTTTCACCGGAATAAACGCAGCAAAACCGCATTAAATACCGAACTGGAAGAAATTACCGGGATTGGTGAAAAAACAGTGGTAGAATTACTGAAACAATTCCGGTCTGTAAAACGTGTAAAGGAAGCTAAAGAAAGAGAATTGGCCGAGGTAATAGGAGTAGCTAAGGCAGCCATTATATACAATCACTATCACACTAAAAAATGAAGAAAGTACTGCTTTTAATTTTTCTTTTTACGGTAATTTCCGGGGTTGCCCAGGAGAAAGATTTAAAGGTGGGCCTGGTGCTAAGTGGTGGCGGTGCTAAAGGATTGGCTCATATTGGTGCCCTAAAGGTAATTGAAGAAGCAGGGGTGCGCATAGATTATATTGGAGGCAGTAGTATGGGCGCCATTATTGGCGGATTATATGCTTCGGGCTACACCGCGCATCAATTAGATTCTATTTTTCGGGAAACAAACTTCAATATTTTAATTCAGGATAATATTCCGCGTAGCGCAAAAACCTTTTATGAAAAAGAAGACGATGAGAAATACGCGATAACGCTTCCGTTCGAGAATTTTAAAATTGGCTTTCCTTCGGGCCTATCCAGAGGACAAAATATTTACAACCTTATGGCCAGGCTTACCAGGCATTTAGGGAATATCCAGGATTTTAAAGACCTGCCTATTCCGTTTTTTTGCGTCGCGGCAGATATTGAAACCGGGGAACAAGTAATATTGGATAAAGGTTCGCTGGCGCAGGCAGTATCTGCGAGTGGGGCTATTCCCTCTATTTTTAGTCCGGTGAAGATAGATGGCAGGTTACTTACCGATGGGGGCGTGGCCAATAATTATCCGGTAGAGGAGTTGCGAGAAAGGGGAGCAGAGCTAATTATTGGGGTAGATGTGCAGGATAGCCTGGTAGATCGCGACGATTTAAAAGGCGTTTTTGATATTCTTACCCAAATAACCAATTTTAGGACTATAAATGATATGAAAGAAAAAATTCCGAAAACAGATATCTATATCAAGCCAGATATTAGTAAATTTTCGGTGTTATCTTTTGAAAAAGGCAGGGCTATTGTGGATTCTGGAAAGGTAGCGGCCAATAAACATTTTGGAGAACTCGTAAAACTGGCCAAGCGCCAGAAAACTCCAAAAAGAACTACGGAAATCCCTAAAGCTGATACCCTGCAAATAAGTGCGGTTACTTTAGAGGGAAACAATAATTACCCGCGTTCCTATATTATGGGTAAATTAAAACTGAATAATTTCACCAATTTTACTTACAAAGACTTAAACGAAGGGATAAATAACCTCTCGGCCACGGGAAACTTTAACCGTTTAAATTATAGGTTAATCCCTAATAACGACGATGATTACTACCGCCTTGCTATGCAAATTGAGGAAAGTGATAGCAAGAGTTTTTTGCGTTTAGGTTTGCATTATGACGAGTTGTATAAAATTGGCGCGCTAATTAATTATACCAGGAAAAGTTTGCTTTTTCCCAATGATGTGGTTTCCCTGGATTTTGTGGTTGGGGACCAGATTAGGTACGATTTTAATTATTATATCGATAAAGGTTTTTACTGGAGTATTGGGCTTAAGTCCCGTTATAATAATTTTGACGAAAATGTTTCTTTCGATTTTGCCAGAGAGAATGCAGAATTAGAAGATATTGGACTCAATAATCTGAATATTCATTATAAAGATTTTACAAATCAGTTTTATGTGGAAACTCTGTTTAGGCAGGTTTTTTCTTTTGGAGTGGGCGCAGAACATAAATTCTTGGAAATCACTTCGGAAACTCTAAATGCGCCAGATGCTGAAGAAGAGGATGCTACTTTTGAAAAAAGCCATTATCTCAGCACTTTTGGTTACTTAAAATATGATTCTTACGATAATAAATATTTCCCTACCCGCGGAGTTTATTTTAATGGCGATTTTCACCTCTATTTATTTTCTTCAGATTTTAATAATGATTTTGCCGAATTCTCTATTGCCAAAGGAAAGTTAGGTTATGCGGTTTCACCATTTGAAAAATTCGCTGTGCGTATTGCTACGGAAGCGGGCTTCAAAATTGGAAATGATGGGATAAACACCCTCGATTTCTTCCTGGGCGGATATGGCAATAATTTCATCAATAATTTTGTGCCGTTTTACGGCTACGATTTTATTAGCCTTTCTGGAGATAGTTATATTAAAGCCCTGCTGGAATTTGATTATGAGCTGTTCAGAAAAAACCACCTCATCGCCAGTGTCAATGTCGCCAACGTTGGGAACAAATTATATTCTACTGGAAACTGGCTTAATCTACCAGACTTTTCGGGCTATGCCCTTGGCTATGGCATTGATACTTTTGTGGGGCCTCTTGAAGTTAAATACACCTATTCTCCCGAAATTAAAACCAGTAACTGGTTTTTTAGCCTTGGGTTCTGGTTTTAAAGAATTTTAGCTCTCATCTTTTTCTTTTTGTCTCGGGACTTTATGTCTTCGAGATGAAGATATTCTTAACCCATAATTCTTTTTGAGCCACAAAGTCCTGCTAATATTAAGGTATTGAACATAAAAGACAGGCCACGAATGCACGAATATTTTTAATCCCTCCAGAGGGTTTAATTCCCCGAGGCTTGCCTCGCAATTTTTGAAAAGTATTCTCCAATTCATACCTCGTGGGCTTGCCCCGAGGTCCTTGATTTATTCGTGTATTCGTGGCAAAAATTATTATGCTTTAAACCTGAATCACATTAAATACCTCATTACAGCCGTTTGTTCAAAGTTTTTGAATGGAAGCTCGAAAAGACAATTTTCTCATCGTCTATTTTTATATCGAACTCACGGTAACACTTCTTCTTTGCAAGCTTCTTGAACCAGGAATACTGTTTAAATGAATAAGGAGTTGAAACTAATCCCCATGGTTTTTAGAGATATTTTGGGAATATTTCTTTAAAAAATCCCGATATTTGTTTTACAGCAAAATTTTACAGCAAATAATATTAAATTCTCAATATTCTTTTAGAAATTGAGCTTCAAATAAAAAAGATAAAATTATGCCTTTTTATCATAAACTGGGTAAAATCCCACACAAACGCCATACGGTTTTTAAAAAGCCAGATGGCAGTCTTTATTACGAACAGCTTTTTGGAACCATTGGTTTCGACGGGATGTCTTCTAACCTTTATCACGAACACCGCCCTACGCAGGTAAAGGAAATAAAAGGAAGTTATAATGTTAAACCTAAGGTCGCCAAAGAGAATAATATAAAATCGTATAGGTTTAAAGGTTTTCAGGTAAAACCAAATCCAGATTACCTGGAAAGTAGGAAAGTGGTGTTAACCAATGCCGATGTGGATATTGCTTTGGCTTCCCCCCAGGGTTCCACTAATGATTATTTTTATAAAAATTCAGATTCAGATGAGTTGCTTTTTATCCACAAAGGAAGTGGGAAATTAAGGACACATCTTGGAAACCTTGATTTTAAATATGGAGATTATCTTTTAATTCCGAGAGGAACTATTTATAAAATTGATTTTGACGAAGAAGATAATCGGCTATTTATAGTAGAATCGAGACACCCTATTTATACCCCAAAAAAATATAGAAACTGGTTTGGACAATTACTGGAGCATTCCCCTTTTTGCGAACGGGATTTGCGACAGCCTTACGAATTGGAAACCAACGATGAAAAGGGTGATTTTTTAATAAAAATTAAAAAACAGGGCGAAATTTTTGATATGGTGTATGCTACTCATCCTTTTGATGTGGTGGGATATGACGGTTATAATTACCCGTATGCCTTTTCAATTCACGATTTTGAACCTATTACCGGTAGAATTCATCAACCACCACCGGTACACCAAACTTTTGAAACCGCAGCCTTTGTAGTTTGTAGTTTCTGCCCTAGAAAATACGATTACCACCCCGGCAGTATTCCAGCACCATACAGCCACAGTAATATAGATAGCGATGAGGTTTTGTATTACGTAGATGGAGATTTTATGAGTAGGAACGATATTGAGGCCGGGCATATTTCGTTGCATCCAGCGGGAATTCCGCACGGGCCACACCCGGGAGCGGTAGAGCGCAGTATTGGGCAGGTAGAAACCGAAGAGCTGGCGGTAATGGTAGATACCTTTAAACCTTTAATGCTTACAGAAGATGCCATGAAAATTGGAGATGAAACTTATCATAAATCCTGGCTGGACCATGAGTAAATATTTAATTTTGTAAATTTATGAAAGAACAAAGGCTCTATTTGGATACTTCGGTTTTCGGAGGGTACTTTGATGATGAATTTCACGTGTTTACCAAGCCTCTTTTTAGACGAATATACAACGGTGAATTCACAATAATATTTTCGACCATACTTGAGGAAGAATTGGGATTGGCACCCGAAAAAGTCCGCAAATTAGTTCGAGGGATTGATAAAGATAAGGCTGAATTTGTGACTGAAACAGAAAATGCGGTTGAACTTGCGACTGAATACGTTTCAGAAAAGGTGGTGGGGCAAACGAGCTATTCGGATTGCTTGGATATTGCTTTGGCAACAATTAATCAGGCAGACTTACTTATAAGTTGGAATTTCAAGCATATCGTGAATATTGAGCGAATTAGAGGTTACAATTCCATCAATATCAAAAATGGATATAAACATTTGGAGATACGTTCTCCAAGAGACTTAATGGATTATGGAAACGAAAACTAAAAAAAAATTTGATGCCGTAAAAATGGCGCGGGAAATAAAGGACGAATTGGACGTAAAATTATCAAAGATGTCGAAAAAGGAAGTCGTTGCATACTTTAAGGGGCAACGGAAGAAAAGTAAGCGTTTAAAGCCAAGTGCCTAAAAAGACATAAGGCTTACTGTTTGGTTTTTTTGAAAATCATCTGACATTATAATTAACTACCATGAGATAAAAAATACTTTCTGTAAATATTGTCTCTTCACACCTGCAGTTGAAATACGAATCAAATATTACTGGGGTAATACTCGTCACAAAATAAAACCCAGGAATAACATTTTAATTTAATTCTAACAGCATTAAAAAATACTATATGAACACAGATAACACCTCCTTAAACTTAGAAAAGGTAATGAAGGATGCCGAAGATTTTCTTCCTATCCTGGGAACCGATTTTGTAGAACTTTATGTAGGCAATGCCAAGCAGGCCGCCTATTATTATCAGTACGCCTGGGGTTTCCAGCCTATAGCTTATTCCGGCTTGGAAACAGGAAGAAAAGACAGTGTCTCTTACGTGTTGCAACAAGGAAAGATTCGAATTGTACTTACTTCACCCTTGCAGCCCGAAGGCGATATTAACGCCCATATTGATAAACACGGAGATGGAGTGAAAATGATTGCCTTATGGGTAGATGATGCCAGGAAAAGCCACGAAGAAACCACAAAAAGAGGCGCAAAATCTTATGTTGAGCCTTATGAGATGGAAGATGGGCACGGGAAAGTAGTTATTTCTGGAATCCATACCTATGGAGAAACTATTCACCTCTTTGTGGAAAGAAGCGCATATGAAGGTCCGTTTTTACCGGGTTATAAAACCTATGCAACCAGCGTTAAAAGTAAAGATAACGGACTTAAATACATAGACCATATGGTTGGGAATGTAGGCTGGAACGAGATGAATAAATGGGTGGAGTTTTATGGAAAAGTCATGGGCTTCGCGCAAATGCTTTCTTTTGACGATAAAGATATTTCTACCGATTATACCGCACTTATGAGTAAAGTGATGAGTAATGGAAACGGAAGAATAAAATTCCCGATAAACGAACCTGCGGAAGGAAAGAAAAAATCCCAGATAGAGGAATATATAGATTTTTACAATGGTGCCGGGGTGCAACATATTGCCCTGGCAACCGATAATATTATTGAGACCGTAACTCAATTGAGGGATCGTGGGGTAGAATTTTTACATGTTCCAGACACTTATTATGAAACTTTATTAGATAGGGTAGGAGAAATTGATGAAGATTTGGAGCCTTTAAAAGAACTTGGGGTTCTGGTAGATCGGGATGATGAAGGCTACTTATTACAAATTTTCACCAAGCCCGTTTTGGACCGTCCAACAATGTTTTTTGAGATTATTCAACGAAAAGGAGCTCAATCTTTTGGAAAAGGAAACTTTAAAGCCTTATTTGAAGCTATTGAGAGAGAGCAAGATTTGCGAGGAAACTTGTGATAAATTATAAATATAAAGCAATTTAAAACTAATTAGTTAAAAAATAAACGTATCGGTAATTCTTAAGTTAAACTTTGTTTACGCATTGTTTTTACTTGTTTAAATGCAGACTTTTGCACTTGCATTTTTGGAGTGGTTACCATGGATGTAATTAAATTTTTCATAATTTAAATTTTAGTTGGTTAATAAGACAAAAACCCCGTCATTTATTTGATGGGGTTTTTTGTTTTGATGTATTTGGAATAAAAATTGTAAATATGTAAATCTAAACGGGAATTCCCGTGCTCAATATTCATTAAAATAGAGTTATGACAAAAGGATTTTTTACAATTGCCATTAGTATATTTCTTCTATCCCTCCCCGGTTTTGCCCAATCTCAAAAGTCGGCTTATGAAGCCGGAGAGTGGTTTAAATTCCGCATTCACTATGGACCTTTTAATGCAAGTTTTGCGACTCTAGAGGTTGATGAGGCTAAACTTAAAGGAGAAAAGATATATCATATAAAAGGAGAAGGTAAATCTACCGGCTTATTGCATTGGTTTTTTAAAGTAGATGACGATTATCAAAGTTTTATTGACAAGGAAACCGGAAAGCCTTATAGGTTTATTCGCAAAATAAATGAGGGAGGCCATACTAAAGACCTGGAGATAGATTTTAATCATGCTAGCAACAAGGCTTATGTTTTTGATAGAAAGCATAACGAAAAGCATACCTATACTACCAAGCCTAATGTGCATGATATGCTATCTGCGTTTTATCATTTTAGGAACAGCATTGAGAATGACCAGCTACGAAAGGGAGATGAGATGCATTTAAACATGTTTATAGATGACGAAAACGTGGACTTTAAACTTAAGTTTCTAGGTCGGGAAATTCTAAAGACTAAATTCGGGAAAGTGGCTACTTTAAAATTCAGGCCCTATGTTATGGCAGGACGTGTATTTAAAGAAAAGGAAAGCCTTACTTTTTGGGTTAGTGACGACGCTAATAAAATTCCTATAAAAATTGAGGCCAATCTTGCGATAGGTTCCTTAGATGCCGATTTAGAAGCCTACAAAGGCTTAAAACATCCTTTTCAAATAATTATGGATTAAACTGCGCAAATTGTGTTCAAATTTGATGCTGTGTGCGGCAGAAGCTCAGATGGTTTTTGCGGAATAAAATTCTAATTTATTGAAATCGAAGTGTAAAAAACATCCTTTCAAAAACAATCTTAAGTTTAACTGGCTTGCTTTTGGTCGCAAATAGCCGGGAAAGTGAAAATAAATTAGTCTAAAAATCTTAATCGGGTCGATTTAATTAAAAATTATAAGGCAGTAAAAAATGCATTATGTAATTTTGACATCTCGGAATATGGAAATTGATCGTTTTTTTTTTCAAATTTAGAGACTAAAAAGAAGTATTAGAAAATTGGGGCAAAGAATACAAGAACCAAATGTTTAACACACAAAAAGAAATTTTGCTGAAATTGAAGAAATTAAGTTACCTGTTAGTATTGATGTTGGCCTTAGTGGCCTGTGAAGATGATGCGAAAGATACTGCTGTAAAAAAAAAGGTTGAAAAAGTAGCGCCCAAGCCTATAGAAAAAGAATTTGGTTTTATACTAAATAATTTTAAAGTTGTAAAAGGTGTTGTAGAGTCTGGCGATAGTTTTGGTTACCTTTTAGATCAACAAGGTGTAGATCGCGGTAAAATATATCAAATTTCACAAAAAGTAAAAGACACTTTTAATCCTGCGCGAATTACGGCCGGGAAGAAATACATGATTTTAAAAGCCAAAGATTCCGCTAATACTCCACAGTATTTTGTGTATCAAAACGATAAAATTAATTATACGGTTGTCGGTATTGGCGATAGTATAAGTGCTACCAAAAAAAAACGACCGGTAAGCATCAAAAGACGGGAGATTTCTGGCGTGGTTAGTTCTTCGCTTTCAGAAGCCGTTCTGGATCAGGGCTTAAGTAATTTGGTGGTGTATCGACTTTCAGATATCTATCAATGGAGTATTGACTTTTTTAAACTTCAGAAAGGAGATCAGTTTAAAATGATTTATTCTGAAAAATATATCGAAGATACTATTTTCGCCGGAATTGAGAATGTGAAAGCTGCAGTGTTTAAGCACGGAGACAGACCTTTTTATGCGTTTGAATATGAAACAGATTCGATAACCGGCAAATCCAGTTTTTATGATGAAGAAGCCAAAGCTTTGCAAAGTTTCTTTTTAAAAGCGCCTCTTAATTATAGCCGAATTTCCTCCAGATACACGAAAAGAAGGTTTCATCCCGTTCAAAAACGATGGAAAGCCCATTTGGGAACCGATTATGCTGCCGCTCGCGGAACGCCCATTGTAAGTACGGCAGATGGGAGGGTAATCGCTTCCAGTTATACCTCGGGAAATGGAAACTACGTGAAAGTAAGGCATAACGATAAATACACCACCCAATATTTGCATATGACTAAGCGCAATGTGAGGAATGGCGCGCGGGTAAAGCAAGGAGATGTGATTGGTTATGTTGGAAGTACCGGCCTGGCCACTGGTCCTCACGTGTGTTACAGGTTTTGGGTTTACGGCAAACAGGTAGATCCTTATCGCCAAAACTTACCAACCGCAAAGCATCTTGCAGCTAATGAAAAAGAAAGCTATTTTGCAGTGATAAAAGATTTAAGGAAATCCCTTGATGATATTCCCTATAAAGAGATATAAATGATCAGTATTGTCCGGTAAAAGAGTAAAGATCCCCGAGCCCTCGGGGCTGCAAGAATAAAGACTAAATACAACTTACTGAATATCAGTATTTTTAAATTATGAGACTATAAGTTCATTTTTTCTAAAAGCAAGGTGTGAAAAAGGAAAAACATCCGAATTGTCCTTCATCATTCGTATTCCATCAAGTCAGAAAAACTTTATCGGACGACAATAATAAATAATAATTTTTGAGATACCCTAAATCAGATTTGGGAAATACGTTAAGAAATAGAAAACTTTTCCCAAGCGGGATTCAGACAGTGAAAATTCCGCTTCATAATAAACAATAGTTAACTCCCAAGAGCATTAATGACATGAAAAGTATAAATCCTACTCAAACTTCCGCTTGGAAACAATTAAGAGAGCATTTTAACGAGACGCAAAATCAGCAATTAAAAGACTTGTTTGAAAAAGATCCCGAAAGAGCTTCAAAGTTTAGTATTGCCTGGGAAGACTTCTATTTAGATTACAGCAAAAATCGCATAACGACCAAAACGCGTGAGCTTTTACTTCAACTCGCGGAAGAATGTGACCTTAAAGCTGCAATCTCCTCTTATTTTAATGGGGATTCCATAAACCAAACCGAGAACAGGGCGGTGTTGCACACGGCTCTAAGAGCGCCGACAACTGCTGAAATAAGAGTAGATGGAGATAATGTGGTGCCCGAGATTCAGGAAGTTAAGTGTAGAATCAAAAGATTCTCTGAGGCGGTAATTAGCGGAGAGAAAAAAGGCTATACCGGCAAAGCCTTTACCGATATCGTGAATATTGGGATAGGAGGTTCAGATCTTGGTCCCGCCATGGTAACCGAGTCCCTTAAATATTATCAAAATCATCTTAAGATGCATTTTGTTTCTAATGTAGATGGAGATCATGTGCACGAAACTTTAAAAGCATTAAATCCTGAAACCACTTTATTTTTAATCGTTTCCAAAACCTTTACAACTCAGGAAACCCTATCTAATGCGATTACCATAAGAAATTGGTTTAAAAAATCGGCGCCACAGGAAGCGGTGGCAGAACATTTTGTAGCGGTTTCTACCAACCTTAAAAATGTGGAAGAATTTGGCATTGCTATAGAAAATGTTTTTCCAATGTGGGATTGGGTTGGTGGTAGATTTTCTCTTTGGAGTGCAGTAGGGCTTTCTATAAGTTTGGCGGTAGGCTACTCCAATTTTGAAGCCTTGTTGACGGGAGCCCATAAGATGGATACGCATTTTAAAAACACCGATTTTAAAGAAAATATTCCTGTACAATTGGCTTTATTAAGTATTTGGTACAATAATTTTTATAAAGCCGAAAGTGAAGCGGTTATTCCTTATACCCAATATTTACACAGGTTACCGGCTTATTTGCAACAGGCCATTATGGAGAGTAATGGGAAAAGCGTGGATAGGAATGGCGAAAAAGTGGATTATCAAACTGGCACCCTTATTTGGGGAGAACCGGGTACTAATTCCCAGCATGCGTTCTTTCAGCTAATTCACCAAGGTACCAAGTTAATTCCTGCCGATTTTATTGGGTTTAAAGAATCTTTGCATGGCGACAAAGATCATCACCAGAAATTGATGGCAAATTTCTTTGCGCAAACCGAAGCTTTACTTCAGGGTAAAACAAAACAAGAAGTAAAAAAAGAGTTAGATGCTCAGGGCTTATCTTCAGAAGCTATCGAAAAATTATTGCCTTTTAAAGAATTTGAGGGCAATAAACCTACTAACACTTTACTTATTGAAAAACTTAGTCCAGAGAGTTTAGGGAAACTAATTGCTATGTATGAACACAAGATTTTTGTACAGGGGGTAATTTGGAATATTTTTAGCTACGACCAATGGGGTGTAGAGCTTGGGAAACAATTGGCGAGCAACATTCTTAAGGAAATAGAAAATAGAAAGATAAATAATCACGATTCTTCTACGCAAAGCTTGTTAAATGTGTTTTTGACATAAAAATAAGCGTTTTGTTAACAATATGTTCAAATCAATAGTTTCCAATAAATCAAATAGTTAAAAAATTGTTTTAGTTTTGCAGTGAAAGAGGTGTTAAAGTTAAATTTCTTAACATTACGGTAAACCCAAAGTTGTAAGATTTTATTTCTTTTGCATTGAAATTTAAACTCAAAACAAACAATTTAAAAAATGAGGAAACTATTACTTCTAGCGATGTTTTTAACATCGGCTACAATTTTTGCTCAAGGAACGCTTACCGGAACGGTAATCGATTCTGAAATGGACGGTCCACTGCCGGGAGCAACCGTAATGGTGGAAGGAACAAACAATGGAACTACGACCGACTTTGATGGCAACTTTTCTTTGAATGTAGATTCAAATTCTGGAAAAGTTAAAATTAGCTTTGTAGGTTATACCACAAAAACATTAGATTTTAATTTGGCTAATGGCTCTCAAGATCTTGACCAGATAGTACTTAACGCTGATGCCGGGGCTCTGGAAGAAATTGTTATTACAAGTTTCTCTTTGGCAATAGATAGAAAAACACCGGTTGCGGTTTCTACTATAAAAGCGGAGGAAATTGAAATGAAATTGAGTAACAAAGAATTTCCTGAAATATTAGAATCTACTCCTGGTATATATGTTCATAAAGGAGGAGGCGGGTTCGGAGATGCAGAACTACGTTTGAGAGGTTTTGATTCTGAAAATGTAGCCGTAATGATTAACGGAGTTCCTGTAAACGGTATGGAGAATGGTAGGGTTTACTGGAGTAACTGGGCCGGACTTTCAGACGTTACCCAAACTATGCAGGTGCAAAGAGGTCTTGGTGCTTCTAAAGTAGCTGTGCCTTCTATAGGAGGAACCATTAATATCGTTACAAAATCTACGGACTCTGAAGAGGGCGGAAGTGTTTTTGCAACTACCGGTAATGACGGCTATCAAAAATATGGCGGAACGGTTTCAACGGGATTGTTGGATAACGGTTTTGCTGCTACAGTTTCCTTATCTAAAACTACAGGTAATGGGTTTGTTGATGGTACTGAGTTTGAAGCATATTCCTATTTTTTAAATTTGGCTAAAAGATTTAATGAAGATCACGAGTTATCTTTTACTATTTTTGGCGCGCCGCAGAGCCACGGACAAAGAGAAACATCTCATTTAATAGAGACATACCGCAAGAGTGAAAGGGGTATTAAGTTTAATGGGGATTGGGGTTATTTAAACGGAGAGGTAAAGCACGTACAGGACAACTTCTATCATAAGCCTCAAATGTCCCTAAACCACTATTGGGATATCTCAGACAAAACCCGGTTATCTACGGCGCTATACGCATCAATTGGTACTGGCGGTGGCGGTGGTTATGACGGTGCAGCCAATTTAAGAAGTATAGATTCTCCCTATAGAAACGGGTATTTACAGCCGTTCGATCTGGATCTCGTAGTAGAGGATAATGTGGCAAATGGAGCTCTTGGTTCTGAAACTATTCTTTATAGTTCAAGGAACAATCATAAATGGTACGGAGGGCTTTCAACTTTAACTACAGAGATTACCGAGGAGATAGATTTACTCGCAGGTATCGATTTCAGATACTACGAAGGGGAACATTTTCAGGAAGTAAAAGATCTGCTTGGTGGCACTTACTGGCTGGATGAAGGTAGTAATGAGAATAACCCAATAAACGTGGCCAGGGTTGATGATAAAATTAACTATTATAATGATGGTTTGGTACATTGGGAAGGTGGGTTCCTTCAGGCCGAATATTCTAAAAACGACCTTTCGGCTTTCATATCGGCTGCGGCATCGAATACTTCATATAAAAGGATAGACTATTTTAACTACCTTGATTCAGACCCCGAACAGGAAACAGACTGGATTAGTTTTTTCGCTCCCAGTATAAAGGGGGGGGCAAACTATAACCTTGATGATAACCATAACATTTTTGCCAATATTGGTTATTTTGAAAGGGCACCTTTCTTTTCTCAGGTTTTTCAGAATTTCCAAAATGATATTAATGACGAAGCAGAAAATCAAAAGATTTTTAGTGCAGAGCTTGGTTATGGATTTAGGAGTTCTAAATTAAGGGCAAATGTAAACGTGTATAGAACAAGTTGGCAGGATAAACCTTTTACTCAATCATTTTTTGATGTGGAATCGGGAGAATCGTTTTTCGCGAATATTCTGGGAGTAGATGCATTGCACCAGGGTGTTGAATTTGATTTTAGTTATAAACCAATAGATAATCTTACTATTAATGGAATGGCCTCTATTGGCGATTGGAAATGGGATAGTAATGTTCAGGATGTAATGATTTTTGATGAAGAACAAAATCCGGTTTTAGATGAGGGTATTGATCTTTTTCTTGAAGATATTCCGGTAGGGGGCAGTGCGCAAACTACTTTTGCCCTTGGTGGAGACTATGAAGCGCTTCCTGGTACAACCGTTCGTGCCAACTGGACTTATGCAGATAGGTTGTTTTCTGAATTTGATCCGCTGGGTGTGAGCTCTGGAGATGATTATAGCCCATGGGAAATTCCATCTTACGGAGTGTTGGATGTTGGCCTTACCCACAAATTCGAATTTGGAGGTTTTGAAGCTACCTTAAACGGAAATGTAAATAATATTCTGGATACCGAATTTGTTAGTTTCGGTTTTGACGGTTCAGCCTCTAATGCAGAAACCGCATCGGTATGGTATGGATTTGGCCGTACCTATACCGTAGGAATGAAAATAAATTTTTAAAAATATAAAGATGAAAAATACATTTTACATTTTAATGATTTTCATAGGTCTCTCTTTAACAGGATGTGAACCTATGGAAGACATCAATACTGAAATTGACGAAAAAATAGATAATGTTGAGGGATCAATAGAATATACTTTGGAGGAGGAGGATTATACCGATAACCTTGACTTAAGCAACACAAGCTTTGATTCAGAAGATGATGCAAAAGAATTAATTCCTGTTTTGCTTTCAAACCTTTATCCGTCTTTGGGTAAAAACTCTTCGGTAAATGCCACCTTCAATGTTTATGACCCAATTGTGGTAGAAGAATTTATGGTTCCTGCTGAAGGTTATGAGGCTATTGGTTTATCTAACAACTATTTCTCAGGATTTGGGGATATTCAGGATTTTCTTGCTTACCAGTTCCCACGGGCAAAAAACGGGGAATATGTAGAATTAACCTATAGGACCCTTGCCGATGAGGAAGCTTATATGTTCAGTGATTCAGATTTTAGCTTAATTGGAGAAGAACTTGGCGATGCTTACCCGGAGCCAGCCTCAAGCGCTGGACAATACGGAAACTTTGAAAGAAGGGAAAACAGAGATTCATACTGGAGCAACGAAATGATCCTTGACGCTATTAATGTGGTTCTTTTAGAGAATATAAACGGTGTAGAAGGACAAAAATATAACATTTCTTATGCAGTTTACAATGGAGAAGCAATAACAGAAAGTATGACTGTTCAATTTAACGGTAATTCTTATGTAGCCGTAGGTGGAAAAGCTTATGAACTGAGTAATGACGATTATGATCTTATAGGAGCAGAGTTAGGAGAAGCTTATCCCGGTGCAGCAGGGAATGCAGCTCAGTTTAATAGTTTCGATATCCAAGAAAGCAGTGATAACTTATGGAGTATGGATATGATATTAGAAGCTTTGGATGTTGTATTGAATGAAAACTATCCAGATGCAGTAGATGGGGACAAATTTGAAGTAAGCTACGATGTTTATAGTGGAGGTGTTTCTACTACTGTACAGGCCGTGGTTTTAGAAAGCGGTACTTATGTGGTAGATGAAGAAGCCGCAATATCTACTATTGAAGAAACCAAAGTATTTGTTTACATCAGTGGAAGTTGGAATACACCGCTAATTCTTGAAGAAGAGGATTACACCGAAATGGAACAAAGCTTTTCAAACTTTGACGATGAGGATGAAGCTATTTTTAAGCTTGCCATCTTTTTAAAGAATCGATTCCCTTATGCTCAGGAGGGTGATTTTGTAGCTGTGGGTTATACCTACACTTTTTTTGAGGATGATGCAAGAAAATATGAGACTCGTTATGCCAACTTTATCTTTGAAGATGGTAAATTTAATTATATACCAAGTGTAGTAGAAAGCAACCTTCAATTTGGAAATGATGGAACAAAATGGGTTCCAGATAATACCATTAGATATTCGCTTAGCGGTAGTGACTTTAGCACGATAGGATCTGCTTTAGCCGACGATTATCCAACTGCAGCTGAAAGTGCAGGGAATTATGGTAATTTCGACCGGAGAGAAGGGAATTCCGCTTACTGGAGTGATGAAATGCTTCTGGAAGGGATGAGGGTGCTTCTCAATGATATTGCGCCTAATGCAGAAGTTGGACAGAAGTATGTGTTAACCTTCGATATCTATAATGGTACGAATACTACAGAGTCATTAAGTTTAATAAAAGATGAATCTGGAACCTGGGTTGTGAATGAATAATTTTCAACTCCCATAAAAGTAAAAACCTCTTATCGGTCATTATCGGTAGGAGGTTTTTATTTTAAGAAAATGACCTTAAATTCAAAATATCAAACTTAATTTTTAAAATTTATCAATGAAAAAATATCTTTTTTATGCCTTAAGTGTCTTGTTATTTGCGGGATGCAGCAGTGATGACGATAGTCTAAATCCAAAAAAGCCGGGGGAAAGTAATCCCGTTGCCGTCGATGATGTAGTAACAACTTCAGAAAATCAAGGAATAAGTATCCAAAAGGCTTTTCTTTTGGAAAATGATGAACTTGTAGATCGTTCTAGAATAAGTACTTTTAATTCAGAAACAACCGAAGGTGGAGAAGTAGTAGATAATCGTGATGGTACTTTATCATATTTCCCACCGGAAGGATTTCAGGGAGAAGATAGTTTTTCATACGATCTTTGCGTACCTGGAAGCGGGGGCGATCGTTGTTCTTCAGCAGTCGTAAAAATTACGGTTGGAGATGCCGGTGCGCCCGTAGCAGAAGATGATGCGTATGAAACTGAGGAAGGTAATGAACTTCGTATTCGAAATCACCTCTCTAACGATGCCTTGCTAGATAATGCAAGTATAACATCGGTGAGTAGCGATAGTGGCAACGGTGCAGTTGTACTTGGGGAAGATGGTAGTATAACCTATACCCCGGCAGAAGGTTTTTCAGGGGAAGACACTTTTACCTATACCATTTGTGATAAAGATGAAACACCGGAGTGTTCCAATGCCACAGTGACAATTACCGTAATAGACGAAGGTTCGCCGGTAGCAAACGATGATACTTTGGTGATAGATATGAATACCTCAGAATTCACTATTAATAGCTTGCTTAATAACGATGAGGTGTTAGATGATGCCACAATCACTTCTATAGATGATACCGATAGCCGCGGAACTTTAGCTTTAAATGAAGACGGTAGTATTTCTTATACTCCCGAAAGTGGTTATATGGGCGAAGACACGTTCACCTATTCACTTTGTGATGACGATCAACCCGATGCAACTTGTTCTACGGCTACAGTAACCGTAACTTTAATAGATCCCGTTAGTTTTGATATTCCTGCTGAAATTGCCGATTACTATGAAGGACTAGCCATTTCACAGGACGAAGACCTTAATTACAAGGTGGTCTCAGATCTTACCGTAGAAATGCATACCACTATTCTTAGTTATGGTCAACGACACGAATACCTTTATGAGGCCGATGAAGATTTGGATAATCCAGAAAATGTAACCTTGGTTTACTCCGGCGAAAGTAGATACTGGGAAGAATATACTTCAGGAAGCAACTCTTATTCCCCCCAAACTTTTAATACCGAACACACGTTTCCACAATCTCGTTTGGTAAGTGATGAGGCGGTAACAGACCTACATCACTTAAGAGCTGCTGATGCTGATGTGAACGAATTGCGATCCAACAATCCTTATACCGACGGAAGTGGCGATTATAAATCTGTAAACGACGCTGCTTTTTTCCCCGGTGATGAGTGGAAAGGCGATGCGGCACGTATGATTCTTTATCTAAATGTGCGGTATAATGAAGATATTAGTAAAGTTGGAAATTTAGAGCTTTTCCTTAAATGGAATAGGGAAGATCCTGTTTCAGCTTTCGAACTGCAAAGAAACAACGTTATAGAAGGAGCGCAGGGCAATAGAAATCCTTTTATAGACAACCCATACCTGGCAACGCTCATTTGGGGTAGTGAAGCTGCGGAGAACACCTGGGAATAAATTTCTGTAAATAGTAAGTAAAAACCACCTCAATCGAGGTGGTTTTTGTTTTTAGCTTATAGAGTGTTACTCGATAATCGAGATTTAAATACTCCCTAGGCTTGCTTCGAGGTTTAACTACCGCGGGAAGTAGAATATCCAAAAGAAGAAAGGCTAATGGGAACGTGGTAATGTTTGTTTTCTTTTATTTCGAAAACCACATCTATAAAAGGATAAAAAGTTTCTTTCTCCTGCTCTTTAAAATAAGGTTCGGTGTAAAAAGTGAATCTGTACACGCCGTTATTTTGATTCCCTGAAGGTAAAAAATCGTTTACACGACCGTTTTCCATTGTTCTTTTTTCTGAAATAAATTTCCAGGTCTTGGATTCTTTATCCATTTTTTCCAGCTTTATTTTCACATCTCCGGCAGGAACTCCTTCCGAAATATCTAAAATATGCGTAGATTATTGGTATTCTATGTCTTGTGCGAAACTCATAACGCTTAGCATGATAAATAAGAGGCCTAGGACTGCTTTTTTCATTTTTAAGGTTTTAAAGTAGATTAATATTGAATTTATAAGGCTATAACCTGGGTTCATTTTGAAAAAAAGATAGTTCCCTCAACTTTTCTGTTTATAAACCTAAGTTCGAGCTAAGGAAAAGGTATTAATTCAAGTGAAATTCTAGAAGAATTTTTTATCGAGAATAGCATTTTTCGTCAAAAAATCTTATTTCTCGATACAATTTTTTGCAAAAACCACTCGGAATGAAAATTTTCTCACACTTACCTTTATGTCGAACTCACGTTATAAAATAAATTTGCGCTAGGATTATAAGTAATACTGCAAAGTTAACTGCTTGCGATAGGGTGAAAACCTCAACCTTCGTTAATGTTTTCTATAATTTTATGGGATTAATTGACCTTTTCTTTCTCCTTAGTATCTTCCTCTTCTTTTCTGTCGGCTTCCTTTGCAACAAATTTTTTATGTTGCATTTCCCCGCCCATATCCCGGGATCTTTTGTATAAACTTTCAAAGACCTCTGCTTTGCCGTAAAGTGTAATCACATCGTCTGGCAATATTTTGGAGTTTCCCGACGGTGAGCCTAAATAATCTTCGCCCTGCCTGTCTATTCCCAGCACGGTTATTCCTTCTTTCCTAAGTTCTAATTCGACTAAAGTTTTATTGGCCAGCCAACTGTCTTCTTCTATCCTCAACTCACTTATGTGATAACTGTCATGTAAGTGTAAAACCGCGGCATAATCCTGCACATCGATATGGGTATATTTTTTAAGCATTTTGTTAATCAATTTCGAAAGCCCTCTATCTACCCAATCACTTTTAATTGCCCACCATAGAAAAGCGAGCCCGACCAAAACAATAAGCAAGCCATAAAGCTTAGAAGTAAGGGTGTCTGGCAGTACAAAAGTTAGGATTAAGGAAGACATTGCGGTTACGATACCCGCGTTCCCTACAAGCATAAGGGTAAATATAATCTTTCGGCGCACTGGATGGTTCATTATTTTTTCAGATTCTGAAGTAGTATATCCCGCGCCCGTATATGCAGAACGTGCCTGAAACCTGGCGCTTTGGGTAGAAAGCCCGGTGTGTGCCAGAGCAATGGCCGCGACTCTTGTAATTAAGGCCGAAAGTGTGATAATAAAAAATAAGGTAACAGCGGCAATCATAAGTGAGAATTTATAGAACTAATGGGCTTGTAAAAGATAAACTAATTTCTGAAAATATTTTCTAATATCCAGAAGTTTATGTTTACAAATCATTATTGTCCGATAAAAACTTTTACGAACTTAATTTGCCTCGATTTTGAAGACGTTTCACGCTTATTTTACATTTTAGGGCTTGCTATTTATTTATATCGAAAATAGGTGTCTTCCAAA
>Ga0209414_1000429_pt1 | contig 19987 bp, 18 predicted proteins | sample LakVidmifraction_4_FD_181154 | JGI IMG/M metagenome (GOLD analysis project Ga0209414, IMG submission 181154) | Hypersaline microbial communities from Lake Vida, Antarctica - Brine Hole Two &gt;0.2 micron (SPAdes) (version 2) | ecosystem: Environmental > Aquatic > Non-marine Saline and Alkaline >... | reverse complement strand
AAATGATATGTTTGGCTTGGAAGAAGTGTATTCTGATGCTGATAAAATGGATAAATTAATGGCACAACAAGCGGTGCTTCAGGATAAAATTGATGCTTCCAATGCTTGGGAATTGGACACCAAGCTTGAAATAGCGATGGATGCTTTAAGAACTCCGGACGGAGACACCCCAATGAAAAATCTATCTGGAGGAGAACGTAGAAGGGTTGCATTGTGCAGATTGCTTTTGCAAGAGCCAGATATTTTGTTGTTGGATGAGCCTACCAACCATTTAGATGCAGAATCTGTGCATTGGTTAGAAAATTATTTACAACAATATAAAGGAACTGTAATTGCAGTTACGCACGACCGTTATTTTCTTGATAATGTAGCAGGTTGGATTTTGGAGCTGGATAGAGGAGAAGGGATCCCATGGAAGGGGAATTATTCAACGTGGTTAGAGCAAAAGGCGAAAAAATTAGCACAGGAATCTAAACAGGCATCCAAACACCAAAAAACTTTGGAAAGAGAGTTGGAATGGGTGAGAATGGCACCAAAAGGTCGTCATGCAAAATCAAAAGCGCGTTTGTCAAATTACGATAAGTTAATGAGCCAGGATCAAAATAAATTGGATGAAAAATTAGAAATTTATATTCCAAATGGTCCTCGTTTAGGGACCAATGTAATTGAAGCAAAAAATGTTTCAAAAGCATTTGGTGATAAATTATTGTATGAAAATTTGATTTTTAGTTTGCCTCAAGCGGGAATAGTTGGTGTTATCGGTCCAAATGGTGCCGGGAAAACTACTATTTTTAAAATGATTATGGGCGAAGAAAAGCCCGATAAAGGCGAATTTATTGTTGGCGAAACTGCTAAAATTGCATACGTTGATCAAAGTCATTCAAACATTGATCCTGAAAAAACGATCTGGCAAAATTTTGCCGATGAACAAGAACTTGTTTTAATGGGTGGCAGACAGGTAAATTCAAGAGCCTATTTAAGCAGATTCAACTTTTCAGGAAGTGAACAAAATAAAAAAGTGAATTCCTTATCGGGAGGGGAGCGCAATAGATTGCATTTGGCCATGACTTTGAGAGAAGAAGGAAACGTGCTGTTGCTGGATGAACCAACAAACGATCTGGATATTAATACCTTACGGGCATTGGAAGAAGGTTTGGAAAATTTTGCAGGTTGTGCTGTTGTTATTAGTCACGACCGTTGGTTTTTAGACAGGGTTTGTACACATATTTTGGCTTTTGAAGGAAACTCTGAGGTCTATTTCTTTGAAGGTTCTTTCACAGATTATGAAGAAAACAAGAAAAAAAGATTGGGCGGTGATTTAACGCCAAAACGAATTAAGTTTAAAAAGTTGATTAGATAAAATATTCTTAATCACCATAAAAAAAGGCTGTCTGAATTAATATTCAAACAGCCTTTTTTAATTTTAAGGGGTTTTGTTATAAGTTTTTCACTTTTGGAAATAAAATATTGTTTTCTAAATGTATGTGTTGGTATAAATCATTTGTAAATTCCTCTAGTTTAAAGTAAAGCGCTTTAAACGTATTACAAGCCCATTCCGGTGGCGTGAAATCAGAACTTAATTCTTGTATTCTTTTAATGATAGTACCAACTTCCTCATGCTCGTCTTTTATCATTGAAATGGTTTTTTCATCAAATTCAAAATTATGGTTTTCTTCTTTTGCTTTAATAGCTGGAAATAAGACGAATTCTTCTTTTCTCATGTGAGAAGTCAATTCACTGGAAATAGAAGAAAATAACTTGGCAATTTCAATAGTTTTTGGTTCGTGCTGCCCGTGAACATTTGCAACCTTATCGGCAAATTCACTAATAATACTAAGATTTTGTTTTACGTAACTGTGGTGAACATAAACAATATAATCTGCCAAAAATTCAGCGCTCCATTCTTTGAAATTTAAATTGGGAGCATCCCTTTTTGATTTATTATTCAGTAAATCATTGACCACATCTTCAACATTTATGTTTGCTTTTTTGCAGGCATTCTCTACTGTTTTTCCACCGCCGCAACAAAAATCCAGCTTATATTTTTTAAATACGGAAGCGGTGCTTATGTCATCGCTTACAATTTCTGCAATTGTTTTATTTTTTAATTCAGACATTGGTATAAGTTTTTTACAAAGGTAAGAAAATAATTAATAGAAGACAAAAAAGTCTTTAATCATTTTATCCAAAAGCAATCCAAATAATCTGTGAGCATGTGAAACAGCAATCCGATTGCAATGATTCGTGTTTTTGGCAAGAGCAGCATTAAAAAATATATGAAAATGGCATAATAGGAGTGAAGCGGATGATTGTTAATACTGCATCTGTTTGGATCAAAAATGGGAGTTGCAAATAAATGATCTAAATCTACCAGCATTGTTAAAACAAGAATTAGCCAAACCCATTTCCAGTTTTCTTTAAAGAAATAAAAGGCGATGGCACCCGGAAGTAAAAAGTGCATGCCGTAATGCGTTATGAATCGAATAATTTCCAAAACTAAAAATTAATTTTTTGTGTTTTCAGGTAGTTAAGCGCATTTGGACCTTCCATAAAAAGTAAATCCAAGATGCTTAAATTGGATATGAAGCCATGACTTTCAGAAAAAACCTGTATGTAGCGTTCAAGCTTATAAGTTATTTTGGGTTTGTCTTCGGCCAAGTTTCTTAAATCCAAGATCTTTGGCTCTTTAACATATTCCGTTGATTTTTTAGTTGGAATTTCAAGCTGTAAGGCATCCATGATAATTTCGTGTGCCAAGAAATTTAAATCCAATAAAAAAGGTATTTTTTTTTCAAAAATTGGAAGTAAATCTTCAATGTAAAATTCATAAAAAGGTGAGGAGCTGTAGGCTGTTTGTAAGGTTTTTAAATGTTGCTTGTGCCAATCATCTTTATAATCAATTTTTATCTCTTTCGTTTTTTGTTTAATTTCTTTGGAATGCTGAACAGGTACATTTAGCAAATGTTTCCCTTGAGAGGTATAAATATAACATCGGTTTCTAAAGGTCTGTTTTTGAAAATTATCTTCTGTTTCAAAAATAATTTCATCAGCATTTGCAACCGCAACATATTGCAGTATTGATGAAAAATAGGTAGGTTGCAATAAAATCATAAATTTATTCGGCTTTTTTGCGCTTTCTGAAAAGGCTAAAAGCATACCATAAAGCAAGAGCACCTAAGAAATAATACAAGTACGAAACAGGTTTTCCGCTTCCGTGAACAGTGGTAAAAACACGTTCCCATCTTATTTTATTGGCAATTCCTTCGCCGTTAGTATCCCAGCTAAACCAAATAAACACAGGTTTTCCAACTACGTGGTCAAAAGGAACGTAACCCCAATAGCGGGCATCTTCAGAATTATGTCTGTTATCACCCATCATCCAATAATAATCTTGTTTAAATGTATAAGAGGTTGCCAGTTTTCCGTTGATGAAAATTTCATCTCCGCTTGTTGTTAAATTATTATTTTCATACACTTCAATAATTCGTTTGTAAAATGGCAACGATTTGGCGTTTAAGTCAACTGTTTTTCCTGCTTCAGGAATATAAATTGGACCATAATTATCTATTGACCAAGCGTATTGTTTGTTATGAGGGAATATGTTTGATTCAAATGTGCCTTTTGGGGCAATTTGCTTTGTAATACTTTTAATTAATGGGTTGTTTTTGAGTTTACCAGCATTTTCATCCGTCAGGTTCAATATATAATACTCTCCTAAAAATTGTCCTTCGGTAACATTATATCTCTGCAAAGTAGCGGCAGATAATTGTTGGCCACTTGTGACTACTTTATGCATGTATTGAGGAAGGGCTCTATCCGGAAGCACAGTTCTTTCTCCATTGATATAAACATAACCCTCTTTTATTTCCAAGGAATCTCCTGCAATACCAACACATCTTTTTACATAATTCGATTTTTTGTCGATTGGTTTGTCTATGTGAATTTTGGATCTGTCTCTAAAAAAACGAACGGTGTCAACAGGCCAGTTAAAAACGACAATTTCATTTCGTTTAATTTTTTCAAAACCTGGTAATCTGAAATATGGTAAATGAGGACTATTTAAATATGATTTTGCTTTTGTTAATGGCAATGAATCATGAACCATCGGCGCAGCTACAACAGTCATTGGTGTTCTGGCACCATAATGAAATTTACTTACAAATAAGAAATCGCCTACCAATAAGGATTTTTCCAAAGAGGAAGTTGGAATGGTATAAGGCTGCATAAAATAGGTGTGTACAATTGTTGCGGCAACAATGGCAAACACAATGGAACTCACCCATTCTCCCACTTCAGTTCTTGATTTTAAACTTCTGTCTTCAACATAGTTAACATCGGCAATATAGTTTAAATAATAAATGTAAAAACCAAGTGTAAAAACTGCCAAAACCGAATCTATAGTTTTGTATTTTCCAAAACTTCTTACGGTTTCAACCCAAATTACAGGGAACATCAATAAATTGATAATAGGAATAAATAATAAAATGATCCACCAAATTGGTCTTTTTAATATTTTCAATAGCACAATGGCATTATATACCGGGATTAGTGCTTCCCATGATTTTCTGCCTGCTTTTATGTATAATTTCCATGTTCCTGCAAAGTGAATTACTTGAACAATCAAGAAAAATATAAACCATTGTATCATTGTCATAATTAATAATTTTTAATATTATTTAAGGCCCAAAACGTCTTTCATTGTAAAAACACCTGTTTTTCCAACAAGCCATTCTGCAGCAATAACTGCTCCTAAAGCAAAACCATCTCTGCTGTGTGCGGTATGTTTAATAGCTATTGTGTCTACTGCCGATTTATATTCTACTGTATGTGTTCCCGGAACCTCGTCTATACGTTTTGCTATTATTGGTATTTCAGTTTCCTTGTTTGTTACACCCAAGGCCCAACTTTCTTTATCAGAATTTTTAATAATTCCTTCAGCCAATGTAATTGCGGTGCCGCTTGGCGCATCCAATTTTTTGGTATGGTGAATTTCTTCTATAGAAATGGTGTATTGCTCTAAATTACGCGTCATTTTTGCCAAATAGGCGTTTAATTCAAAGAATATATTTACACCTAAGCTAAAATTTGAAGCGTAAATAAAAGCACTGTTTTTTTGTTTGCAAAGCGCTGTTGCTTCGGGGAATTTTTCTAACCAGCCTGTTGTGCCGCTAATTACGGGAACATGATTGTTTAAACAGGTTGAGATATTTTTGAAAGCTGCTGAAGGAATGCTGAAATCTATTGCCACATCCGCAATAGTAATATCATACGACAGACTGTTTTCATCAATTTTTAAAACAATTTCATGCCCTCTTTGAAGCGCAATTTGTTCAATTGTTTTACCCATTTTACCATAACCCAATAAAGCTATTTTCATATGTAAGTATTTATTGTTTTTTATAGGTCATATGTAATTCGCGTTTTTTCATTTTTTTTGTGCCATGCTTCCGTTATGCTCATTTCATGTTTAGAATTTAAAATTGACTGATGCTCCAACAATTGCTTTTTTGTTGGTTTCATCAAAAATTATTTGGGGAGAAACAGATAAATCACTGTCTACATTAAGTTGAAGCAAATGAGCATTGACACTCGCTTCCACAATTTGTAAAACATATAAGCCAACCGTAACAAGAAGCGATAAATCCCTGTCTTTTTTATACGATTTTTGAGCTGAAATTAAGGCGTCTTTTGTTAAAAATATATTCCCGTTTAATCCATCAAATTCATCTGGTTTTTCATTGATTCTTAATTTGTAAGCTGTTCTTGCCCTGATGAAGTTATTGTTATTTGTATGATAGAAATAAATGCCGGAACCCATTGCTGCCCAAACAATCGGAATTTTCCAGTATTTTTTGTTGAACGCTTGTCCAAGTCCGGGTAAAACAGCGGAATAAAATGCCGCTTTTGCAGGGGAAAGTGGCTTAAAGTTGTCAGCGGAAGCACTTATTGTACCTTTAATTTTTACGTTGGAAATTTTTTGTGCATAGCTGTTTAATACCGTTAAAGCGGTAATAATTAAACAGATAAATAATTTTTTTTTAAGCACTTATTCCAGTAATTTTTTAATTCGGTTAAAATCTTCTTCCGAATGAAACGGAATGCTGATTTTGCCTTTATCTTTTCCAGATAATTTTACGTCAATTTTATGTCCAAAGTAATTGCTGAAAGTATTTAATCCGGCACTTACAAATGAAGGAAGTTTAGCTTCTTGAACCTGTTTTTTAGGTTTTGAGACAGTTCCTTCTTTTAAATCTTTAACAAATTGTTCGGTTTGCCGAACGGATAATTTTTGTTGAATTATTTTTTCGTAAATGCTTAACTGGTCTTCGGTATTTTCAACATTTATTAACGCCCTGCCATGTCCCATCGATAAAAATCCGTCGCGCATACCAGTTTGAATTATTGGATCCAATTTTAGTAATCGTAAATAATTGCTAATGGTTGAGCGCTTTTTTCCAACACGTTTGCTCATTTCTTCTTGGGTCAAATCAATTTCATCAATCAATCTTTGGTAGGAGAGGGCTATTTCTATTGGATCTAAATCTTTACGTTGTATATTTTCAACCAATGCCATTTCAAGCATTTCCTGGTCATTTGCAAGTCTTATATAGGCAGGAATTGTTGTGTTGCCAATTAATTTTGACGCCCTAAACCTTCGTTCTCCCGATACCAATTGAAATTTATTTCCTTCTAATTTTCTTATGGTAATGGGTTGAATTACGCCCAATTCTTTTATAGAGCTTCCCAATTCTCGCAACGATTCTTCGTTAAAATGACTTCTTGGCTGAAAAGGGTTAACTTCAATTAAAGCTAAATCAATTTCCAGAATACTGCCAACAAGTTTATCCGCATTTTTATCTTCTGCGGAGGTAATGTCCGAATTGTTCAATAAGGCAGATAATCCTCTTCCCAGTGCTTGTTTTTTAATTGCTTTTGCCATCCTTGCTATGCAGTTTTAATATTTCGTTAGCTAAGTTAATATAATTTACTGCACCGGTGCTGGTTGCATCATAAGCGATAATGCTTTCGCCATAACTAGGTGCTTCGCTTAACCGAACGTTTCTTTGAATAATGGTTTTGAAAACCATATTTTGGAAATGTTTTTTAACTTCTTCTACCACTTGGTTTGAAAGACGTAAACGGGAATCATACATTGTCAATAACAACCCTTCAATATCCAAAGTGGTATTGTGTATATTTTGGACGCTTTTTATGGTATTCAATAATTTACCCAAACCTTCCAATGCAAAATATTCACATTGAATTGGGATGATTACTGAATCGGCTGCAACAAGAGAATTTAACGTAATTAATCCAAGTGAAGGCGCACAATCAATTAAGATATAATCGTAATCATCTTTTATGTCTTTCAGGGATTCCTTAAGCATATACTCTCGTTTTGGTTTATCAACCAATTCAATTTCTATAGCCACTAAATCTATATGGGCTGGAATGATATCAACATTTGGTGAATTAGAAGGGATAATAGCTTCTTTTGCTGATATTGAATGTTCCAACAATTGATACGTTCCAAGTTCAATTTCCTCTATTGAAATACCAAGGCCCGATGAAGCATTTGCTTGCGGGTCGGCATCAATTAATAATACTTTTTTTTCTAAAACCCCCAAAGCAGCGGCTAAGTTAATAGTGGTTGTAGTTTTGCCGACACCACCCTTTTGATTGGCGATTGCAATAATTTTTCCCATAAAAGAATGTCCAATTATTTTAAGCCGTAAAAATACAATTATTTATGGTTTTTGAAAGTTTATATTGTTAACAAAGAGATAAAAAAGCAAAAGGGGTTGAAATTATCAACCCCTTTTGCTTTTTATTTTTTAAGTGGAATATTTTCCAAAATTGTCAGTAAAAATTTCCAGAATTTTTGAGAAGATTTAATGTTCGCTTTTTCATCGGGCGAATGTGCGCCTTGTATGGTTGGGCCAAATGAAATCATATCCATTTCTGGATAATTGGTTCCTAAAATACCGCATTCCAAGCCGGCATGACATGCCACAACATTGGCTTTTTCATTAAAAAGTTTTTCGTAGGTTTCGGACAATGTCTTTAAAATTGGAGAGGTTACATTTGGTTTCCATCCCGGATAGGAACCTGATAATGTAACGGTGTATCCTGCCATTTCAAAGGCAGCTTTCAGTGCGTTTGCCAAATCAAATTTTGATGATTCAACGGAAGATCTTGTTAAACACAAGATTTTTATACTTTCATCCTTAACAATTATACGGGCAACATTATTTGAAGTTTCTACCAAATCTTCCATGTCATGACTCATTCTGTAAACACCATTATGTGCTGTATAAATTGCATTGAGCAAGGTATTTTGACTTATGGTTGTCATCACTCTTTCAGGTTTAGCCACTTCAGAAATTTTAATTTCTAAATTAGGGTCAACAGTTGATTGTTCAGTTTTAATTTCTTTTGCAATTATATTTACTTTTTTAATAAAAGCATCTTTTCTAACGTCGGCAACTGAAATAGTCGCAAAACTTTCTCTTGGAATGGCATTGCGCAAACTACCGCCGTTAATTTCCGAAATTCTTATAAAATCTTTTGTTTCGTATAATAAACGGTTCATTATTTTATTGGCATTTCCCAATCCTTTATGGATGTCCATTCCTGAGTGACCTCCTTTTAAGCCAGTAATTGAAATTGAAAATCCGCCGCTGTTTACAGGAGCGCCAACTTCATGATAAGTATTATCAGCAGTGACATCAATGCCGCCGGCACATCCAATGTCAATTTCATCATCATCTTCAGTGTCTAAATTTAACAATATTTCACCGTTTAAATAATTTGCCTGTAAGCCCTTAGCTCCAGTCATTCCGGTTTCTTCATCAATAGTTAACAAAGCTTCAATCGCAGGATGTTTAATGGTTTTTGAAGCTAAAATGCTCATAATTGCGGCAACTCCCATGCCATTATCTGCGCCTAACGTTGTTCCGTCGGCACGAACCCAATCTCCATCAATAACCATTTTGATTCCGTCTGTATCAAAATTAAAGTTGGTATCTGAATTTTTTTGGTGCACCATATCTAGGTGCGATTGCAATACAACTGTTTTGCGATTTTCCATGCCTTTTGAAGCAGGTTTTTTGATAATCACATTTCCAACAGGATCAACTATAGTGTCTAGGTTTAATTTTTTTCCAAAATCAACCATAAATTGTATTACTTTTTCTTCTTTTTTAGAACCCCTTGGGACCGCATTTAAATCGGCAAAATTATTCCAAAGTTCAGTAGGTTCAAGTGCTCTTATATCTTTTGTCATTTTCTTGTTGTTTGGGTTTTTATGATATTTCTATTATGGTTTCGCTTAAAGGTTTTCTGACTTTTTTCATGGTGCTCATAAGGTCGTCATCAGCTCTAAAGCCAACAGGCATCAATAATACGGATTTTAAATTTTGTGACGGTAAATTTAACAATTCATCAATTTTTTCAGGCATAAATCCTTCCATAGGAATATTGTCAATTTTTTCAACAGCGCAAACAGTCATTAAATTTCCCAATGCAATATAAGTTTGATATGTTGCCGATAATTGTTTTTCTTCTAAAGTTTTGTTTTTGTACATACCAACAAGTTGATTTCTGAAATCAGAAATTACGGCTTCTGAAGTTCCTCTAATTTCCATTTCCAAATCAAAATAAGCCTTAACATCCTCTATTGTGGTATCATTTTCAATGCATAAAACCAATAGGTGAGAAGCATCAGCAACCTGACGTTGAGAATAGCAATATTCCACAAATTTTTCTTGAAGTTCTTTATTTTCAATAACAATCATTTTTATAGGTTGCAAGCCAAATGAAGTTGGAGTGAGGTTAAAAGCTTTTTTTAGCGTTTCAATTTGAGGTATTGTTAATTTTTTTGAAGGATCAAATTTTTTGGTGGCATATCGCCATTCTAAACTATTGATAATGTTCATTTATTTAATTATTTAAAATTTAAACAACAAAAATAATATAAAAAATACCGAAAACGGGTAACTTTCGGATTCAATTTTTTTTACTAAAAGAAATTGTATACTTTTAATACCAATTGAATTTTTAAATGTTGTATTAAAAATTTGAATTATTTTTAGTTCAGTTTAGAAATAAAACCTGCTGGCCGGCAGGCTGGTTTAAGCATAGCCATAGCTACGATTCCATTTTATGACGACAAATGAGCTAAAAAGAAACTAATTTTATACGACATTTGAATGTTTAATTGGTATAAATTGTTATTGAATTGCTATGAAAGAAAATTTACTTCATTTTGTGTGGAAACTTAAATTGTTTTCGGTCAATCATTTAAAGTCCACCAATGCTGAAATTATTGAAATTATTTCAGCAGGAACTGAAAATCTGAATTCTGGTCCCGATTTTCTAAATGCCAAATTAAAGATTAACAATCAGCTTTGGGCAGGGAATGTTGAAATTCATTTAAATTCATCCGATTGGTATGCGCACAATCACGAAAGTGATGAGAATTACGATTCAGTGATTTTGCATGTGGTTTGGGAACATTCTGTTGATGTTTTTAGAAAAACGAATCATCCCATCGCTACTTTAGAACTTAAAAATTATGTTTCGAAGGATTTATTAAACAATTATCAGCAACTTTTCAGCAAAAATAAAAACTGGATCAATTGTGAAAAAGACATTGCCGGCATTGATTCTTTTATTTTTAACAATTGGCTTGAAAGGCTATTTGTGGAAAGATTAGAAAAAAAGTCGGAACAAATTCAACATAGTGTCACAAATTTAAATAACAATTGGGAAGCTGCATTGTTTGTTTTATTGGCGAAGAATTTTGGGTTGAAAATAAATTCGGAGGCTTTCTTGAATTTTGCAAATTCATTTGATTTTTCTGTTGCCAGAAAAGTCTCCAATAATCTAGAACAGTTAGAAGCCTTATTTTTCGGTCAAGCCGGAATGCTTTCAAATGATTATGAATCGGAATATTATAAAAAATTAAAAAAGGAATACAATTATTTAAGGGTAAAATTTCAGCTTACACCCATCTCGAATGGGCAAATTCAGTTTTTTAGGTTGCGGCCAAATAATTTCCCAACAATTCGGTTGTCCCAATTGGCAATGATTTATAACCGACATCAAAATTTATTTTCTAAAATTATTGAAACAGATACTATTATAGAATTTTACGAATTGTTTGATGAAGCAACATCAACTTATTGGGAAACGCATTATACTTTTGAAACCACATCTAAAAAAAGCATAAAAAAACTTACAAAACCATTTATTGATTTGTTGCTGATAAACACCATTATTCCTTTGAAATTTTTGTATTTAAAAAGTTTAGGAACAAATGAAATAAGTTCGGCACTTACCATTATCGCCAACATAAAACCAGAAAAAAATGCGATTATTTCAAAATTCAACGAACTTAATATTAAAAGCAACACCGCTTTTGAAACACAAGCGCTGCTTCAGTTAAAAAACGACTATTGCAACAAGCAACTGTGTTTGAATTGTGCTATTGGCAAAGAATTGATAAAAAACTAATGGTTAGGATACCAATTTCTTAATCGGACTTCAATGTTTTTATTTTTTGCATTTACCAATTTCTTAAAAGCTTCTGTATCACTAAATCCATCTTGTCCTCTGTAATGAAAAGGATATACAATTTTTGGCTGAAACTCTAAAACAGCACTTGCTGCCTGATGGATATCCATCGTGTATGGCAAATTCATACAAACAAAAGCGATGTCAATATTTTGAAGCTTTCTCATTTCCTGAACGTCCTCTGTATCACCTGATATATAAATTTGTTTGTCGTCAATTGTCAAAAGGTAACCATTTCCCCTGCCTTTTGGGTGTTTGGAACTAGTTTCCTCAGGTAAATTATACATTGGAATTGCAGATATGAAAAAACCCAACCGGTGAACTCCTTGTCTGTTTTGAAGGATTACAATTTCAGACCCATATTTTTTAGGCAATTTATGCGCAACTTCTTGAGGAAGAATAAAAATTGCCTTTGAAGTGTTGATGGAATCCAATGTTTTGAAATCTAAATGATCTCCATGAATATCAGTAATTAAAATGATGTCAGGCGCATTTATTCCTTTGTACAATTTTGCACCTCCATACGGATCTACATAAATTGTTTTATTGTTATATGTTAACACCAAACTACTATGTAAAATGGGTTGAATTTGTAAGGTGCCGTTTTTTGTTTTGATGATGTCAATGCCTGGTTTTTGAGCCCAACTAAAGCATGAAATCAGCAATGAAATTGAAATTAGAATTGGTTTTATTTGCATGAAATTAAGTTTATAAATTACAGATTTTCAAATATACATGATAATTTGTGCACATTCAAAACCATAAAATGTTAAAATAAATAATTGCTAAAGTTTAGTTCTTAAAATGGTATTAGCGAAAATTGTTCCATAAGTATATTTTCGGCAGATATTATTTTTTATAAAAATCTTTAACCCAAGCCGAAATTTGATTTTCAGTCATTGAATCTGCATCAAAAACCCCGACAAGTTTTCCAATAAGGTTTAAATTGTTTTTAATTTCCTTTTCAAAAATGGTTTTCATGATTGATGGCCCAAATAGCACAACAGCATCACAATTTTCAATTTCATTCAATAATATTTTAAGGAACTGATTGGTTTGCTCTATTTTTTTGTTCTCCCGATTTTTTTCAAAAGTCATGTACTGCCCTCCAAATCGTCCATATTTTTTTGACTCTCCAGGGATGCGTTCTCTGGTTTCAATATTGGATTCAATTGTTTTAACGGTGTGTTCACCGTTTAAGAGCTTGATAACCACAGCTTGGTGGGTGTCTATCCAAATTCCAATGTTATTTTTCATATTTATTACTTTAATAATGAAACAATTGGGGTGGTGTGATTTGTTGAAATCTACTATAAATTTACAAAAAAAATGATTATTTTAATCGATTTACCAAAAAAAAAGCTGCAACATTTTTGTTGCAGCTTTTAACTGGTGTTTTGTTAAATAATTAAGTACTAAAAGCAATATTTATTTTCGGCAATTAGTTTTTCAGCAATTACGTTTCGCAATGCAATCGGATTTGGATTATTAACGTATTTGGTAAAACGTTTTAGACCCATAAGCATCACGCGTTGTTCATCACCTTCAGAAAAGTATAAAATTGCTTCTTTACCGAAGACGTTTATTTTATCAATAGCATTGTACAAGTTCAATTTCGCTAGGGCGATTTGAACTTCAGCTTCTTTTTCTGAAGTTAATTTTACGATTTTCTCTGCTTTTAAGATCGCTGATTCTGCCATATAAATTTCAATCATTACTTCGGCAGCGGCTAAAATTAATTGTTGATGGTTTTCTAAATCCATTCCATATTTTTGTACCGCTTTCCCTGAAATCATTAAAAAGGATTTTTTCAATCGGGCAATCATTTCTTTTTCTTCTGAAAATAAAACAGAAAAGTCAGGAGTTTCAAACGATGGAATTCCCATTAAACTATTGCCAACTTCCATTGCTGGAGTCATTAAATCGATTTCACCTTTCATCGCTTTTTTAAGCAACATTCCAACAGTTAACAATCGGTTAATTTCATTTGTTCCTTCGTAAATTCTGGTTATACGAGCATCTCTCCAAGCACTTTCCATTGGAGTATCTTTAGAGAATCCCATTCCACCGAAAATTTGGATACCTTCATCCGAAACAAATTGTGAAACTTCTGAACCATAAACTTTTAGAATTGCACATTCAATAGCAAATTCACTAAAAGCCGTTAATTCTGCTTCTTCGTGTGATTTTCCGTTTGCTAAGTGAGTATCAATAGTATTTTGAATATCTTTTGCGGCTCTGTAACTTCCTGCATCTAATACAAAAGTTTTAGCACACATTTCAGCATATTTTTTCTGAATGGCACCAAAACTTGAAATTGGCACTTTGAACTGGAAACGTTCATTTCCATATTTCACGGATTCCGTAATAATTCTACGACTGGCATCTGTACAAGCTGCGCCTAATTTTATTCGACCTACATTTAAAGAATTTAAAGCAATATTAAATCCTTTTCCTCTTTCTGATAACATATTTTCAACAGGAATTAAAGTATCTGTAAAAAACACCTGACGCGTTGAGGATGACGTAATTCCAAGTTTATTTTCTTCTTCTCCAAGGGCAACACCGTTAGGATTGTTTTTATCATACTCCAAAATGAATGCCGTGATATTTTTATCATTTTCTATACGGCCGAAAACAATAAAAATTTCAGCAAAACCTGCGTTGGAAATCCACATTTTTTGTCCGTTAATTTTATAGTGTTTTCCGTCGGCAGTTAATTGGGCTGTAGTTTTTCCTGAATTGGCATCACTACCGGCTCCTGGTTCTGTTAAGCAATAGGCACCAAATTTTTCGCCTGAAGTTAATAAAGGTAAATATTTTTGTTTTTGTGCTTCTGTTCCATATAAATAGATTGGCATGGTTCCAATTCCAGTATGCGCTCCAAAAGCTGTTGCCAAAGAGCCTGTTGCTGATGAGATGTAGTCGGTAACCAACATAGTTGAAACAAATCCCATCCCAATTCCTCCATATTCCTCAGGTATCGAAACGCCTAAAAATCCCATTTCTCCAGCTTTACGCATCACTTCTTCGGTAAATGCATAATCTTTCTTTTCAAATCGTTCTTTATGTGGCCATACTTCGCGGTCTATAAATTCAATAACGGCATCCTTCATCATTTTTTGTTCTTCATTGAACTCTTCTGATACAAAAATATCCTCCGATTTAATTTCTTTGATTAGAAATTCGCCTCCTTTTGTTGTTCCCATTTTTTAATTGATGTTTAAGTTTTGTTAATTGGCTCTTAATAAAAAAAGCCCGATTGGTTTATTTTAATAATTCATAAATTCCAGCTGCACCTTGTCCTGCTCCAACACACATGGTCACCATGCCGTATTTGCTCTTTCTTCTGCGCATTTCATTAAATAACTGCACAGAAAGTTTAGCGCCTGTACAACCAAGAGGATGCCCTAAAGCTATAGCGCCACCATTCACATTTACAATTTCCTGATTGATGTTGAGCTCACGCATTACTGCTAAAGATTGAGAAGCAAACGCCTCATTAAGTTCAATTAAATCAATATCTTTTAATGATAGATTTGCTTGTTTCAATGCTTTCGGGATCGCTTTTACAGGCCCAATTCCCATAATACGGGGTTCAACACCCACGGCGGCAAAAGAAACCATTCGAGCGATAGGTTCTATATTAAGTTCCTTTACCATTTCTTCACTCATCACCAATAAAAAGGCAGCGCCATCACTCATTTGTGATGAATTCCCTGCAGTTACACTTCCGTCTGCGGCAAAAACCGGACGTAATTTCGATAATGCTTCAACTGTAGTTCCTTTACGAGGACCTTCATCAGATGTAACAGTGTAATTTTTAGTTTGTTTTTTGCTGTTTTCATCTAAGAAAATATTTTCGACAGTGATTGGAACAATATCATCATTAAATGTACCTTCAGCCTGAGCTTTTAAAGCTTTCATATGAGAATTAAAAGAAAATTCATCTTGGTCTTCACGAGAAACTTTAAATTGTTTTGCCACGGCTTCCGCAGTTAAACCCATTCCCCAATAATAATCTTCGTGACCTTCTTTTGAAACTTTATAATTGGGAGTCGGACGATAACCGCCCATAGGAATGTAACTCATACTTTCTACACCGCCTGCAATGATACAATCGGCCATTCCGGATTGTATTTTAGCTACGGCAATGCTAACAGTTTCTATACCTGATGCGCAAAAACGATTTACGGTCATTCCTGGAACATCATCAATTTTTAATCCAATTAATGAAATTAACCGTCCAATATTCAATCCTTGTTCTGCTTCTGGCATGGCGTTTCCTACCATGACATCATCTATTCGATGTTTATCCAGTTGCGGAAAATCTTTCAATAAATGTTCAATAGTTTCAGCGGCGAGCTCATCAGGCCGTTTAAACCTGAAAACACCTTTTGGTGCTTTTCCCACTGCCGTTCTATATCCTTGTACTATATATGCTGTTTTCATTTTTTTTAAGTTTTAAATTTTTAGTTTTAAGTTGTGGGTTAAAAATTAAAAAAGAACTTTAGACTTTTTAACTTTCAACTTTTAAATACTAATTACGTAATGGTTTTCCGGTTTTTAACATGTGCTCAATTCGCTCTAAAGTTTTGCGCTCAGTGCACAAACTCATAAATGCCTCACGTTCGAGATCTAATAAATATTGTTCTGAAACATAAGTTGGTTCTGATAAATTTCCACCTGCCATCACATAACCTAATTTATTGGCTATTTTTTTATCGTGCTCAGAAGCGTAATGACCTTTTTCCAAACTATCGGTTCCTACTAAAAACATTCCCAGAGCCTGTTGTCCGTAAACCAATGCTTTTTTAGGAACTGGTTGGGTATAACCATCTTGCAAAAGTTGAATGGCGTGCCTTTTGGCTGTTGCAATTTGACGGTCCTTGTTTACCACAACAATATCTTTATATTCTTTAAAGAACCCTAAATCATATGCTTCATAAGCAGAAGTTGCCACTTTCGCCATAGCCACATTTATAAAGTAATCACGCAGTTTATTTAATTTCACATCGTCTTTTAAAACGCCTTCAGAAGCTCTTAAAGCCATCTCTTTTGAACCAGCGCCTCCAGGAATTATCCCAACACCAAATTCAACCAAACCGATATAAGTTTCTGCAGCTGCAATAACTTTATCTGCATGCATACTCATTTCACATGCCCCTCCAAAAGTTAAACCGTGAGGCGCAATAATGGTTGGACAAGAAGAATAGCGCAAACGCATTACTGTATCCTGAAAATATTTTACTGAGTAATTAAGTTCATCATATTCTTGCTCAACAGCCATCATAAAAACCATTCCTAAATTGGCGCCAACTGAAAAATTAGCTCCTTGATTTCCTAAGATCACAGCATCGTATTCTGTTTCTGCCAAATCAATTCCTTTGTTAATGGCTTGTAAAACTTCGCCACTTAACGTATTCATTTTAGATTGAAATTCAATATTTAAAACACCATCACCTAAATGTTGTATGGAAGCTCCCGGATTTGACCAAATGGTTTTTGCTTCTCTTATATTATTAAGAATAATGAAACTGTCTTGCCCAGGTATTTTTTCCTGTTTTTTCGATGGAATTGAATAGTAATATTTCGCACCGTCTTTAACTGAATAGAAAGATTTGTTTCCACTTTCGAGCATTTCGGTAATCCATTTTGCAACAGGTAATTTTTCTGCTTTCATCAATTCAATTCCAGCTTCAACCCCAATGGCATCCCAAATTTCGAAAGGACCGTGTTCCCATCCAAAACCTGCTTTCATGGCATCATCCAATCGGTATAATTCATCTGAAATTTCAGGAATTCTATTTTGGACATAGCCAAACATGGCGGCAAAATTCTTTCTGTAAAATTCACCTGCTTTGTCTTTTCCTTTTACCAATACCTTAAATCTGTCTATTACATGATCAATAGTTTTGGTAAGTTCCAGGGTTGCAAAATTTGCTTTTTTATTTGGACGATATTCTAAAGTATTTAAATCTAAAGAAAGAATATTTTTTCTGCCATTTTCAATGACCACTTTATAAAATCCCTGTTTTGTTTTGCTTCCAAACCATTTGTTTTTTATCATGGTATCGATAAAATCAGGAAGTTTAAACAATTCAAGTGCTTCGTCATCTTTACAGTTTTCATGTATTCCATTGGCTACATGAACCAAAGTATCTAAACCAACCACATCTACTGTTCTAAAAGTTGCCGATTTTGGGCGACCAATAACAGGGCCTGTTAATTTATCCACTTCTTCAATAGTCAATCCCAAATCTTTCACTTGGTGGAATAAACTCATAATTCCGAAAATGCCCACTCTGTTTCCAATAAATGCGGGCGTGTCTTTGGCTAAAACGGATGTTTTTCCTAAGAATTTTTCACCATACATCATTAAAAAGTCCACAACTTCTTGTTTGCAGTCCGGACCGGGAACTACTTCAAAAAGTTTTAAATATCTTGGAGGATTGAAAAAATGCGTAACAGCAAAATGCTGCTGAAAATCTGCACTTCTTCCTTTATTCATAAATTTTATGGGAATACCTGAGGTATTTGATGTTATCAATGTACCTGGTTTTCTAAATTTTTCAATTTTTTCAAAAACCTGTTGTTTAATATCCAATCGTTCAACAACAACTTCAATAATCCAATCTACCTCTTTAATCTTATGTAAATCATCATCTAAATTTCCGGTAGAAATTCTGTCGGCAAATTTCATGTTGTAAATAGGTGACGGTTTCGATTTTAATGAGGCGGTTAAACTGTCCTTTACAATTCTGTTTCGAACTGCTTTGTTTTCAAGTGTAAGTCCTTTTGCTTTTTCTGCTTCATTTAATTCACGAGGAATAATGTCAAGCAACAAAACTTCTACACCAATGTTTGCAAAATGACAAGCAATTCCCGATCCCATTATTCCGGATCCGATTACAGCTACTTTTTTTATTGGTCTTTTCATTGTTATTATAATTTATTTGATTGGTTTATTATTAAAATCGATTTTGTCGTTAATTAATTTGTTAATGATTTCGGTAACTTCAAAAAAGTGATTTATTTTTTCTTCAGAAATATGCTTTCTGATAGTTTCGTTAAAAGTTAGGACATGTTCTTTAGAAACATTTCGTTTTTCAATCCCATATTCAGTAATCTTTATAAGAATTCCTCTTCCGTCTTCAGGATTTTTTTCTCTGTAAATAAGATTTTTTTCTTCCATTCTTTTTAAAATACGGGAAAGACTGGTGGGTTCCATTCCCATTAAAGGTCCTAATGAGGTTGACGGAGTTCCATTTTCGATGTCAATATTTAATAAAACAAAGGCCATTGACATTGTGCTATCGTGCTTAACAGCCTGCTCATTATACAATTTAGCCACCGCGCACCAGGTTGCTCTTAAAACGTGATCTACTGATTGTTCTTTTTGCATTTACCAAATATATAAAAAAATACTATGCATGCATAATAAATTTAAAATAAATATTTTGTTATCTAAATTTGTTTGTTTATTATGAAAAAAAGGAATAAGTTTAAAACACAATTTAAATACATAAAAAATGGTAACAAAAGAACTTATAGGTAAAATAATTATTGAGGAGAATATTGATACAGTTAATCAAAATAATTTGCCAAAAACATTTGTAATAAATGTTCCTGACCCATATAAAAATTATTATGGCAGGCATACTGAAATTACAAAACCTACCTCAATTATTTTTGTCACCAAAACACCAAATTCTTTCGAAAAAATTCTTCGTGTTACTGAAAAAATTAACAAGAAATATAATTTACAACTGCATGGAGCTAAAAGTGAGGTGAAAATAAATTCACGTATACTTAATGGTGTTCGTGTAAAAGGAATTAAAGACTATGTTGAAATTGGCAAAATTCAGCAATATTATAAAGACGAGGGGTATGAATTTGTGAAAAATGAAAAATTTTATGATGTTGATGCACTAATAAGAATCAATCGATTTTTCCATGTGGATGAACTGGAAAAGGGTATTTATCACTCTAAAGATGAGGAAAATACATATTATGTTGAGATGCCAAGATATATGAGTTGGGGTGAGTTTAAAAAAATATCTTATGAAGTTAAACACAACATAGCCGAAAAGAATTACGATATAGCCAAAGGAATTTTTTATGTACATGAGGGCATTACCGAAATATTACGTATTGTAAAGCCAAAAGCCACCATGGAATTTTTAAAAACAATACAGCAAAAGTATATTGAAAAGCTGTATTAATTTTATTATAAGATTAACCAAATTTTAGCAAAATAGTTCTAATTTCGTCCTTCGAATCAAAAACTATCGCATGAATAATGTTTTAAAGGTTGAGGATGTCTGTAAAAACTATGGAAGTTTTACTGCATTAAACAACGTTTCAATTTCGGTGCCAAAGGGAAGTATTTTTGGGTTATTAGGTCCCA
>Ga0209414_1000427_pt1 | contig 20001 bp, 15 predicted proteins | sample LakVidmifraction_4_FD_181154 | JGI IMG/M metagenome (GOLD analysis project Ga0209414, IMG submission 181154) | Hypersaline microbial communities from Lake Vida, Antarctica - Brine Hole Two &gt;0.2 micron (SPAdes) (version 2) | ecosystem: Environmental > Aquatic > Non-marine Saline and Alkaline >... | reverse complement strand
CGGGCCTGCGACATCCCCAATGGCGTAAACACCAGCCTCTGCTGTCCGGCACCATTGGTCGACAATCAGGTGCTCGTTTTTCACCTCTACCTGGGTGTTTTCGAGCCCTAGTTTCTCGATGTTTCCACGGATGCCGACCGCCATAATCACGCGCTCCGCCACCACCTTCGCCTCGTTGCCGCGCTGTCGATAGTGCACCTGCAGCCCCCGGTCACTATCACTGCAGCCATCCACCTGAGCATTCGTGCGGACAGTGATACCCTCAGCTTTCAGACGCCTTGCGAGCAGCTCCGCGATTTCTTCGTCTTCATGGGGGAGGATTTGCCCAGCGCCCTCGAGCAGAGTCACCTCGCTGCCCAAGGTGGCAAAAAAGCTGGCGAATTCCACACCGATGGCGCCAGCGCCAATTACCACAATGGTTTTCGGCAGGGACTCTGGTGTCATGGCCTCCCTGGCCGTCCAAATACAGTGATGGCTTAGGTCGAAGCCGGGCAACGATCGTGGGCGCGCGCCCGTCGCAAGAATAATATGCTCCGCACGAAGTTCCCGACGCTCGCCCTGCTCTTGGGCCTTGGCGTCCACCGCGATCCTACCTTCGCCCAGCAAACAGGCCAGCCCTTCAATCACTGTTACTTTGTTCTTCCTGAGTAGGCCACGAACACCTTGGCTGAGCTGGGCCGCTATCGTACGGGAGCGCTTGACTGCCACCGCCAAATCGAAGCGTGGCGGCACATCCAGAACGACGCCGTGGATCGAGCTCCCTCTGGCCGTACGGAACACCTCCGCCGAGTGTAAGAGTGCCTTGGTCGGAATGCACCCCCAGTTAAGACAGACGCCACCAAGTTCGCTCCGTTCCACAATGGCCGTCCGCAGCCCCAGTTGCGCCGCACGAATCGCAGCGACATAGCCACCCGGCCCCGCGCCGACAACCACAACCTGGTAATCACAACTGCCCATGACTCTCCCCTATAATAATAAGTTCTGCGGGTCTTCCAAAAGGCCTCGCAGTACGGACATAAAGCGGGCACCCACGGCGCCATCGATAACACGATGGTCGGCGGAGAGTGTCATGGTCATCATGGTCCCTACGGCGAGTTCATTGCCGCGTACCACAGGACGCGTCTCTACCGCCCCTACTGCAAGGATGGCCGATTGGGGGGGATTGATAATCGCCGAAAACTCGCGGATGCCATACATGCCAAGATTGGAAATCGTAAAACCACCACCCTGGTAGCTCGATGGCTCGAGCTGGCCTGACCGTGCTTTTTTAGCAAAGCTACGAACCTCAGACGAGATCTCTACCAAGCCCTTGCGGTCGGCCTCACGGATAACCGGAGTCACCAGACCCCCATCCGTAGATACGGCAACACAGACATTTACATCGAGGTAGCGCGTTATAGTCTGTTCGGCCCAGCTGGCGTTCACTTCCGGAACCCGGCGAAGCGCACGCGCGACGGCGCAAACGACAATATCGTTGACGGAGAGCCGATAGGACGGCGCCTCCTCCTCTCCTCTGGCATTGAAACGAGCCCGCAACGCCTGCAGCTTCTCAACATCACAGTCAACTGTTAGGTAGAAGTGTGGAATTTGCTGCTTTGACTCGCTCAGCCGACGGGCGATGGTTCGGCGCGTAGCGCTGTTGCCAATTCGCTCCGTTCGCTCTTCTGATTGTGGTAGGGCCTGCTGTGATGCGACTTGTTGTGTCGCGACATCTGGAGCGTGGGCGTCATTTGTCTGCCGAGCTCTTTCCACATCAACCCGAACGATGCGTCCGCGCGGTCCACTCCCTTTCAGCTCTGCCAGATCGATTTCGCAGTCCCTGCTCAACCTTTTTGCCAGGGGGCTCGCAAAAATACGGCCGACCCCGGCCTGCGGGGAATCCGGCCGGGGCACAGCGTCCCCAGTTCGGGCTTCCATCGGTTCATCCGAATCAGCCGATGCTGAGGCAGTTTTCGCCGGCTCTCCCTGCGCCTGGCTTACGCGACTCGCTGGGGCGCTTTCTCCCTCCTGCAATAGCACCGCTATTAGTGTGTCGACGGGTACATGATCTGTGCCGTCCGGAACCAACACCTGCCCCAACACCCCCTCGTCCATCGCTTCCACTTCCACAATTGCCTTATCTGTCTCAACTTCGGCAATGATGTCGCCGACGCAGACGATATCGCCTTCCCGCTTCAACCAACGCACTAGCGTCCCTTCGGACATGCCAGGCGATGAGGCCGGCATCTTGATTTCAATTGCCATCGCGCTTCTCCTTCACTATCCGAGCTTGTCACGAGCATGCTTCCGTCCGTGCCATCCCGTCGCGGATCCTCGGGCGCCACTTATAGCACCCAGCAGCATATGAGAGTTAGCTCATGTACACGCCACCGTTGACATCAATTGTCGCGCCGCACATGTAGCTCGCGCCACTGCTGCAAAGGAAGCCAATTGGCAGAGCAATCTCCCGAGGTTCTGCAAGCCGCTGAAGCGGTATACTGGTCGGGTCGAATGACTGCTCTGCGGTCATCGCGGTGATCGTCGCGCCTGGCGCTACCGCATTTACGACCACGCCATGGGGGGCCGCTTTTGCAGCTAGCCATTTAACCAACGAGTTCACGCCCCCCTTTGCCGCCACATAGTGTGGGCTGGCCCGAAGCCCTCCCATCCGACCGGCAACCGAACTCACCAGAACAACATTGCCAGACCCCTGCCGATAAAGTTTCGGCAAAACAGCACGCATCAGGTGAATGACCCCCAACAGATTGATATCGACTATTTCTTCGAATACCTGGTCCCATCCCTCGTCATCCCAGTCATCCCAGGGGCAGAAACCGGCGTTCGCTACGACAGCATCCAAACCCGCAAGCGCCGCTACCATCCGCTCTGTCGCCTTCCGATCGCGAACATCAAAACCATGGGTTGTTACTGCAGTACCATTACCACGGAGTTCATTCGCCAGGGCCAAAGGCTCCTGGAGATCCGCCAGCACCAGGCAGGCGCCAAGCTCAGCACAGACACGAGCTGTCGCCGCTCCGATACCCCCGTTGGCCCCTGTTATAAGAACTGTTTTGTCACGCAGCGAGTACGGGGTGGTCATGAAGCCTCCTGACTACTTGTTTCAAGCGTTTGGCCTGTATCGGTCAGCATTTGCCGCAGCGCGGCTTCAACTTCCTCTTCACCAGCTAAAGCCGCCTTCTCCAGTACCTTAGATACCGTCGGGGGCGCCCAGCCTCCAGTGACCCGCTTCACAGGCTGGTCCAGGTAGTCAAAGAATCGCCGTTGTATCTCATCGGCAATCTGGGCACCAATACTGGTACCTCGGGCCGTCTGTTCGACGATCGCAACGCTGCCGGTCTTGCGAATAGACGCGCCGATCGCCTCATAGTCCACGTCCCGTAGCGACAGGGTGCGCAAGTCAATGATATCCGCACTGATGCCCAGCCGCTCTGCCGTCGCCACGCACAAATCCACCATGGTCAAGGTCGCTAGGACAGTCATTTGATGCCCACTCACGACCATGCGGGCCTTGCCGATCGGTATGAAGTAGTCGAGCGATCTTGGCACCTGCGCCTTCTTACGGTGCAATTCTTGGGGCTCGACGATGAGTACTGGGTCTTGGCAAAGCAACGCCGAATTCATGAGTCCTACATAGTCGAAGGCATTCGATGGCGCAACTATCCTCCAACCCGGGAACATGGCGAATACCCCGGCTGGATCCATGGAATGCTGTGAGCCATAACCCTCGTGGCCTGGAACCCGGCTACGCAGGATCAGGGGCACTGAAAGGGTGCCTCCAAATAGATGCCGCATCTTGCCTGCCTGGTTCAGTAACTGATCGCCTGCCACGAGAAAAAAGTCACTGTACATCAATTCGATAATGGGCTTTAGGCCAGAGACCGCCGCCCCGGCCGCTAGCCCGCAAAAGCCGTTCTCGGTAATTGGCGTATTGACTATCCGATCGGGAAATGCCGCAGCCAGCCCCTTGGTGGCACCGACTGTTCCGCCGCCCATGTTGGCCACGTCTTCCCCGAAAACATAGATGGATTCGTCCTCCGCCATGCGCTTACCCACCACGCGCGACATGGCTTCGATCAGGGTCATCTCCTCAAGGTCTTCGGATGAGAAATCGTCAATATCGGAGAAGCGGACTCCGTCAAACTCCGACAGATCGCCGGTAAGTTCATCATCCACCGTGGCCGGGTCCGGCCAAAGCGTATCCTTGATCCGGCTGGATGAGCCCGTGCCCTCCACGCACTGATTATAGGCAGCTTCAACCGCTTCCGTAACGGCCTTATCGATTGCATCGATGGCCTCTGCGGAAAGAATGTTGCGCTCGGTCAGTTCCCTGCGCAGGAAGTCGTATGGGTCTCGCTTGCGCCAGGCGTCCTCTTCTGTCTTCTGGCGGTATCCGAACGCACTGCCGGGGTTGGCGGAACTCTGGTGGTAGTATCGGTAGACATCAGCCTGAATGAACACCGGTCCGCCATCGACTTTCACCTGCTCATGAGCCCATCTAGAGGCTTTCCATACTGCGAGCGGATTCATGCCATCGACCCGCACTGAAGGGATGCCATGTGCCAACGGTCGTGTCACCAATTGTGTTTCCCGGGTCGATTGAGCTATGCTCATCGACACTGCGTAGTTGTTGTTTTCAAGAAAGAAGATGAGTGGCAGATTATAGAGGGCCGCCAGGTTCATGGCCTCATGGGTGGCACCTTGGTGAACCGCGCCATCACCGAAAAATGTCACCATGACAGCATCACCACCCTGCGCCTTTTCAGCAAAGGCATGACCACAAGCGATGGGCAGGCCTCCGGCGACGATGGCATTTGTCCCCATAATTCCCAGGTCGGCCCTGCGCAGATGCATTGAACCGCCCCGGCCACCAGTCCAGCCCTCGCGCAGGCCAAGAATTTCGGCCATAAGTCGCCAGATCTCCGAACGCATCGTCTCTGGCAGCTGACTGGCGGACGCGGGATCAAAGTCATCTAGATAAAGCGCGTTAACCGCTTTTGCGACGCACTGGTGATGAGCTCGATGAGTGCCGTTAATCATGGTTCCGATCGGCAGAGCAGCCAGGCAGCCCGCAGCACCCCCCTCCTGCCCTATACTCGAGTGTGCTGGGCCATGGATCAGCTTCAGTTTGTCGAGTTTGAGGATAGTTTCTTCAAATCGTCGAGCAGTAAGCAGAAGTGTCATTAGCCGCTTCGCATCTGCCTCTTTGAAATCGGCCCAATCGGTCTCCTCAAGGTGCAAGGCCATCATGGGCGTCTCGATCGGTATAGCTTCCAGTTTCATCATTGTCTCCAGAATTCAGAATGCAACCTCACCTTTTGCAGGCTGACGGTGCTTTGCGACCTCATCCGAAACGCACCCCTGAGGTAATTCAAGGATGCGCCTGCCCGGCACACTTCACGAAAACAACTGCAAATTAGGGAGCCCCTGAGTAGCCCAGACCGGCCGCAGGGCCCGGTCTGAAGCGCAAAACTGCGGCGTATAAGAGGTATTCAGTGGCTACACCTAGGCGTGCGCGAGAACACCCCCATCAACAACAAGGTGTATACCCGTAACAAAATCCGATGCCTGGCTCGACAGAAAAACGGCCGCGCCGGCAAGATCGGCAGGCGTGCCCCAGCGCGCCAGCGGTGTAGTCGCAACCACTCGCTCGGCGTGCCCGGGGATATCGATGCGGGCCTGGCGAGTCAGGGGCGTGTCGATCCAGCCCGGCAATATGACGTTGACATTGATGTAGTGCCGCGCCCAGGAACAAGCCAGAGATTTTGTGAGCTGTAGCACAGCTCCCTTACTTGCGGAATAGGGCCCCGTGACTTCATTGGACACCAGGGAAAGAATCGACCCGATGTTCACGATCTTGCCGCCCCCCGCTTCCTGGAACGCAGGTAGAGCCGCTTGGCACATGAAAAAAGTGCCCTTGAGATTCGTATCAATAATGTCGTCCCACACCGATTCGGAATAGTCTTCTGGCTGCAGCCGGGTGTTGATACCGGCGTTATTGACCAGGATATGCAGCGATCCGAAGACAGAAACCGCAGCGCTCACGGCGGCGTCACAGGATGCCCTGCTCCTAACGTCCAAGCAGACGGCATGCACTTGCCCTCCTTTGACGCGCAGTCTTTCAGCAAGCTCCTCGCTAGCCTGCACTGTGAGATCCGCAAGCACAACTTTCGCGCCAGCATCGACAAGAGCTTCTGTGATTGCGGCGCCTATTCCCCCTGACGCGCCCGTAACGAGCGCAACGCGGCCATGCAAGTCAAACATGTTCACACTTGATCCCCCTGAAGTAGCACGCAGACAGCAATATCCCGGCTGCAATCACGTATCTTCCACATATCAGCCATTGCTGAAACGCAGATTCTGCTGATCTGTCTGACGGAGTCAGTGCCAAGGCAACGCGGATAACGTGCCTCCCCGCGCTCAGCCGACCCTAAAGCCCTACGCAACGCGTTCCCGGGGTACGACCCGAATATGGCCACCGGTAACTCCACCAGGCAGCTCTGCAATCCGGTCCGCAACCGACAGCAGGCTCATCAGATCAATACCGGTGCCAATGCCCGCCTCATGCAAGGCAAAGACAAGGTCTTCCGTAGCCGTATTGCCTGTGGCACCTGGCGCAAACGGGCAACCGCCCAGACCAGCGGCTGATGCATCGAAAATACGAACCCCCTCCTCATAGGCAAACAGGGCGTTGGCGACTCCAAGCCCAAATGTATCGTGGCCGTGGAAAGCCCAGGTGATGTCGGGGGATGGGCACTCTGCCATCAATTGACGAAAATAACGGCCTACTTGCTGGGGATTGGCTCGACCGGTGGTATCACACAAACCAATCTCGGCTTGAGGCGCGATATCCCATACAGGACGTAGTGCCTGCCTGAGCGTCCCCAGCGAAACGGGGCCAGCAAAGGGGCAGTCGAAGGACGTGGCAACATTCACTCGAAGGTGAAATCCCGGCAGGTCATCTAGGCGCGACTGCAACGCCCGCAACTCCTCCAGCGATTCCGCGATGCTACGCCGGACATTACGCTGATTATGTTCCTCGGACGCCGAATATACGTAAACGAGATCCCTCAACCCATGAGCGACCGCGGCATCAGCGCCCTTCATATTCGGCACCAGGGCAGACAACCGCACGTCATTGATGTCACGGAAATGCTCAGCTATCTCCCCCATGTCCGCCATCTGCGGCACAGCACGCGGGCTGACGAACGAGCCGAACTCTATTCGCTTGCACCCCGCTCGAATCAAACCTTCGATAATCTCGATTTTCGTATTCGTAGGCAAGGGCTTGTCTATCGCTTGGAACCCATCCCTTGGCGAGACCTCGACGATATCCACGTGCCCCGAATTGCCAGCGGTATTATTCATGGGTTACACCCCCTCTCTTTATTTGCTGAGCGCGCGCAGTCCGAGTGGTTTGCTCAATCTCTCGGCACCCGGAGGCAATACTTCTATTAATGGACATTATCCCAACCCGCCTTGGCAAACGTATTTCAGCTCCATAAACTCATCGAGCCCATACCGGGAACCTTCACGGCCTATACCAGACTGCTTGATGCCACCGAACGGAGCAGCTTCGTTCGAGACCATCCCGGTGTTGATACCGACGATACCGTACTCCAGCGCCTCCGCAATGTGGCAGATGCGTGCTGGCGTTTCTGTATAGAAATAGGAAGCCAAACCCGCCGGCGAATCATTGACCAAGCTCATGACTTCTTCATCGGAGTCGAATTTGGCAATCGCCAGTACCGGACCGAAAATTTCTTCGTGGGCTATCTTCATACTCTGGGTCACACCGGTCAGCAGCGTCGGTGTGAAAAAGTTGCCGCCCAGGGGGTGTGGCTCGCCACCAACCACCGTATCGGCGCCCTGTGCTTGGGCATCCCGTACCAATGCTTCAACTTTTTGCACTGCGCGGCTGTTTATCAGCGGTCCTTGCGCAACCTCTTCTTGTCCATTGCCGACAGTGAGATTCCGAACGGCGGTTTCGAGCCGCTCGACAAAGTGGTCGTGAATACTCGAATGCACGAAAACACGATTAGCGCAGATACAGGTTTGGCCCGCGTTCCGAAATTTCGACTGCATGAGCCCCTCTACGGCCGCATCGATTCTGGCGTCGTCGAAGACGATGAACGGCGCATTGCCACCCAGCTCCAAGGAAAGTTTCTTAACCGTTTCCGCACATTGCGCCATCAGCAATTTGCCTACTGCGGTAGAACCGGTAAAGGTCAGTTTTCGGACCGAAAAATTGCTGGTCAGTTCCTGGCCGATGATTACCGGATCACCGGTGATGACATTGCAAACCCCTGCTGGTACGCCAGCGCGCTGCGCCAGCTCAACCAGCGCTAACGCAGAATATGGTGTTTCCTCCGAAGGTCGAACAACAATCGAACAGCCTGCAGCCAGGGCTGGTGCCACCTTGCGCGTTATGAGAGCGCTGGGGAAATTCCAGGAGGTAATAGCGGCGCACACGCCAATGGCCTGTCGTATTGCGAACAGCCGTTTATCCGCCTGTGTCTGGGGAATAACGTCGCCGTAGCTGCGCTTCGCCTCGTCTGCAAACCAGTCAATATAGGAGGCTGCGTAAAGGATCTCACCGCGTGATTCAGCGATTGGCTTGCCTTGCTCCAGCGTCATGATCACCGCCAGGTCGTTGATGTTTTCAAGCACCAGGTCGTACCAGCGCCGAAGAATAATCGAGCGGTCCTTGCCGGTCTTGCCTCGCCAGGAGGGGAGACTCCGATCAGCCGCCTCAATGGCGAGCCTTGTCTCCGAGGTGCCAACGTTCGGGCAGGTACCAATGATACTAGCGTCAAAAGGGTTCGTGACTTCGAGAACCTTTCCATCCTGCGCATCGCACCATTGGCCGTCGATATAGTTCTGCTGACGGAAAAGCCGGGCGTCATTCAGTCTCATTGTTGACCTCTATTTTTTTGAAGCGATGTTACAGCCGACCCGGTAGCCACAAAGCGATTGCGGGGAACGCCGCAATCAACAATAGGCCTAGCAGCTGCAGGCCCACGAACGGCAGCACGCTCCTGTAGATATCCGCTGTGGAGATCGATGGCGGGGTAACTCCCTTGAGATAAAACAGCGCGTATCCAAACGGTGGAGTCAGAAACGATGTCTGAAGGTTCACCGCGACCAGCACCGCGAACCAGACCATAAGATCCTCCTTCGAACCGAAAGCCGAACCGAAGTCGAGGTCCGCAACAACGGGCGCGAACATAGGCAAGACCAGGAAGCTAATCTCAATCCATTCCAGGAAAAAGCCAAGGACAAAAATAATCAACATGATGGCCAGCAGCACCACATAGGCGTCGCCGCCCATTACCCCCACCAGCGCTTCGATCATGTCCTGTCCGCCCAGGCGCTTGAAAATGAAACTGAAGGCTGTGGCCCCAATAGCCAGGAACAGGATCATAGCGGTGGTCAGGCAGGTCTCTTTGACGCCATCGCTGATAATCGGCCAGGTCATCTTCCCCAATGCAAGGGCCAATACCAGGGCCCCGGCTGCACCAATCGCAGCGCCCTCCGTCGGGGTCGCTAGACCGACGACAATGGACACCAATACAGTACTGATTAACAGTGCCGGGATGATTAGTTTCATCAGCAGCCTAAGCGCAACAGCGCCCTTACCTTTGACCGGCGTGTTATCGCGGGGGCGCGGCGGCGCCTTGTCCGGACGAATCGTGGCCGTCACTATGACGTAGCAGGCGTAAAGCCCACCCAGCATTGCACCAGGGATCAGTGCGGCGGCGAACAAACTGCCAATGGAAACCTGCATGATATCGCCGAAAACCACCAGCATGATGCTCGGCGGAATCAGTATCCCGAGTGTTCCGGAGCCGAGGATCGCGCCCATCGCAAGGGACTTATCGTAGCCCTGCTGCAGCATCACCGGCAGCGCCAGAGTGCCGATCAGTACTACCGAGGCGCCAATGATTCCCGTGCTCGCAGCCATGACGATGCCGACGATGATCACAGCCAAGGCCAGCCCGCCTGCTTTGCCAACGAACATACCCTCAAGTTCTTCCAAGAGGTCTTTCGCCACCTGGGACTTTTCCAGCATGATGCCCATAAACACGAACAGAGGTATTGCGGCCAATATCCAGTTGGACAGCACTCCGCCATAGATTCGGTTGATCACCAGCCCAAAGCTGGCGATGGGAAGATCTCCGATAAACGTAAACACGATCGCAAGCCCGCCCAACAGGAACGCAACTGGGTAGCCGGCAAAAATTCCGATGACCAGAAGCGCCAGCATCAGCAACGGCAACATGTAAGTCACACTACTTCCTCCCTGGCCGGAGCTGCCGCTGCCGGCTCCATTAGAATGCCTATGCTCCGGATGATCCGGCCGACGCCAGCACCAATAAGCAGAACGCATCCCAACGGCAGAGCCGCCTTGACCAAGTAACGATCGATCAGGCCACCGCTGTTGGACTGCTCGTTGATCAGGTAGGACCGCTCCATATAGTCCCACGAGAACCACAGTACGAAAGCGTAGAACGGGAGGAGAAAAACCAGATCACCTATCAGGTCTACGAGAGCATTACCGCGGCTGGACATCCGCGAGGACAAGATGTCCACGCGAATATGGCGGTCCTCAGTCAGAGCATAAGCCCCCCCCAGCATGATCAGCAGGGCAAACAGGTGCCATTGCAGCTCCGCCAGGCTGATGATGTTCAGGTGGTTCCCGAAAAGCGGAACCGAACGCTCCCAGGACGCCAGGTTACTCATCCCCAGAGCCGAGCCCACCACCATGAAAACGACTACGACGATAAGGACCATGACAAGCCAAGACGCGTAACGCCCGGGCACCGCGCAGACATTCATCAGAGCATGCCCGGCGGAGACCAACCTGCTTGCAAGAGAGGGCTTGTTCATAAAAGCCTCACTTCAGGGATTGAAGTTTGTTCCAACGGTCGGAGCGTTCCATATGCGCTTCCAAGGACTCGTAGGCGCGTTTAAAGGTTTCGTCCTTCTTCATTTCGGAGGCGACAACTTCATCCGTGGCCTCTGCCAACGCAGTCAGGATCTCATCAGAGAAGCGCCGCACCTTAATCCCCGCTGCTTCCATTCGCTCCAGGGCATCCGCCTGGTTCTGAACAGCATTGGTCAGAGACCACACCACCGTGGAACGGCATGCTGCTTCCATTTGGCTCTGCTGGATTTCGGAAAATTTGTTCCAGACATCCATGTTGACCAGCACTGAGTTGAAGCTAGACGGCTGATGCCAGCCGGGGAAATAGTAGTAATCCGCAGCCTTGTATAACTGCAGCGACTCATCAATGGCTGGCAGCGAGAACTCGGCGGCGTCGATTCGGCCACGATCCAGAGAAACATAGACTTCGCCACCAGGAATGACCTGAGGGCTGGCACCTAGTTTGGCGACGACCAAGCCACCTAGACCACCAATGCGCATCCGTAACCCGTCAAAGTCTTTTGGCGTATTCATTTCCTTACGGAACCACCCGGCCGGCTCTGGGGCCACTACAACGCAAGGCAGAAATTTGATGTTGTGCTCGTCATAAGCACTCTGAATAATTTCGCGACCCCCTCCCTCCCACATCCAGTCAACCGCCACTTCAGGGCTGGGACCGAAAGGCAGCGCGCCGGCGAGATTCGCCACTGGAATCTTACCGCCCCAGTACCCCATCCAGTCGTAACCGACCGGAACCGAGCCTTGGCTGACTGCAGAAAACACTTCCAGCGCCGGTACCATGTCGCCGGCTCCGTGAATAATAAGGTTCAAATCGCCACCCGAAATTTTACCTGCCACCTCGGCAAAATGGGTCAGCCCCTCACCGAGGAACATCATATCCTTCGGAAAGGTGCTAACTACGTCAAGGTTCTCCTTCGCAAATGCGGTCGCTGCGGGCAACGTGACTGCCGCGGACAAAGCTACAGCTATTAGTTTATTTCGCATCGGTCTTCTCCATTTCTTCGTTGGTATTGTTATTTTATTGGCCGCAGGGCGGCCCACTGGGTTTTCCGGTACAATTGCCTTGGCATGCACCCCATCAACTTCCCTGGTCCCTCTTAAATGGCCTTCGTCTCGGCCGAAGCTAAATAACTCCGCGCTTACGCAGCTCGGCCCTAGCTTCCGAATCAATATCCAATTCACCAAGTATCCGATCTGTATCCTCGCCCAAACTGGGGCCAGCACCACCCAACTGACCGGGGGTACGACTGAGACGCGGAACAATGCCAGGAACTTTTAATGTTTGCCCTCCAGGTAATTCAATCGTGCGGATCATCTCGCGGGCCAGATAATGCGGATCGCGGACAATGTCAGCGGCGGTATAGGGGTAGCCAACTGGCACCTCCGCCGCCTCGAGCACGTTGATGACAGCTTCCCTAGGGCATTGCAGGGCCCAACCCCCAATTGCCGAGTCAATCAGTGCAGCATGCTCTGAGCGGCCGTCGTTCTGAGTCAATCGAGGGTCATTCGCAAGGTCGTCCCGGCCGATCGCCTCCATGAGGCGCCGGAAAATACTGTCACCGTTGCCGGCGATCAGCACATAGTTTCCGTCCTTGCATAAATAGGCGTTTGAGGGAGTAATGCCGGGAAGAGCGCTTCCGCTTGGTTCGCGGACAAAGCCTGTGGCGTCATATTCGGGTATCAGGCTCTCCATCATGGCGAAAACCGACTCGTAAAGCGCAACGTCGACAAACTGACCCTTATCGCTTTGGCTGCGCTCCTGCAACGCCAAAAGCGTCCCGATGACGCCGTATAGGGCGGAAAGGGAGTCACCAAGACTGACACCGACCCGCACCGACGGCTCACCCGGCTGCCCGGTTAGGTAGCGCAGGCCACCCATCGCCTCTCCCATGACGCCAAAGCCTGGCTTGTCGCGGTAAGGACCGGTCTGGCCGTAGCCGGATATACGCACCATGATCAGGCGGGGATTAATAGCGGATAGGGCGTCCCACCCCAAGCCCCATTTTTCCAACGTGCCGGGACGGAAGTTCTCAATCAGCACATCCGCATCCCGCACCAGGCGACGAATGATTTCTTGGCCTTCAGCGTCCTTGAGATCAAGAGTGACAGAAGACTTATTGCGTGACTGGACATGCCACCACAGCGAAGTTCCTTCATGGATCTTGCGCCACTTGCGCAAAGGATCCCCTGAGCCTACGGACTCTATCTTAATGACATCCGCACCAAACTCACCCAGCAGCTTGCCCGCGAAGGGCCCGGCAATCAGTTGCCCAAGTTCAAGAACTTTCAAGCCCGCTAATGCCATACCTGTCGATTGCTGCTCGGACATGCTTTACATCCCTTTATACTTTGACTCAAAAACAACAGTAGCCTAGCTTATCCAATTCAGCCATTGAACAATTGCTAACCGAGGCTTCGCGTAATGGAAACTCTCTGGCAGGCTAACGCCACCGGGCGGATACGGCGCACCGTAAACACTTTATCCCATGCTAATGGAGCCAATAACCATGAACCGAGTGGACTTCGTGACACTGAAACTTTTTGTTGCCATTGCCGGGGAAAAGAGCCTTACGCGGGCCGCCGAACGTGAGCACCTGGCACTGGCTGCGGTGAGCAAGCGGATAAGGGAGTTGGAACGCCACCTAAACACCCCCTTACTCTATCGCCAGGCACGCGGCGTGGAACTGACCCCTGCAGGTCATGCGCTCCTCCACCATGCGGTGAAAATGATGGACAGCTTACGCGAGCTCAATGCCGACCTTGCTGACTACAGCGAGGGCATCCAAGGTCATGTGCGGGTGCACGCCAACACATCTGCAGTGATCGAGTTCCTTCCCGAAGACTTAGCAGATTTCATCCGGGCTCATCCCCACGTGAAAATCGACCTTGAGGAAGGTGTCAGCCATGAGGTCATCCATGCGGTTCGCGAAGGTCTAACGGATATTGGCATCTTTGCCGGCCACTTGGCCGAGGAAGGGCTACAGATATTTCCCTATAAATCTGACAATCTGGTACTGGTGGCACCAGTTGGCCATGCTCTCTCCCGGCGGGGTAGTGTCTGCCTCAGCGCCACGCTGGGGTATGACTTCATCGGGCTCCAGCAGGGCACGTCACTACACAAACTAATCCAGCAGGCGGCCAAGGAGATCAATGCAAAGCTGAGATTTCGCATACAGGTCCGCAGCTTCGAGGCTATTTGCCGCATGATTCATACCGGAATGGGAATTGGCATTCTCCCTATAGAAGCAGTAAAGACTTATCTTCCTTCAATGGATGTGGTCGCTATCCCACTGAATGATCACTGGGCGTGCCGGCAATTGCAGATATGCATTCGGGACTATGGGGCGCTCCCGCCCATTGCTCGTCAGATGGTCGATTATCTGACGAATGTCCAGCCAAGCGCGGACTCTTCGCTGTTAACGAAGGCCGACTAATTGAAAAGTTAATTCACGGCCAAAGTAAGCCGGGGTAGAGTTATCAGAGCCTTCAATTGCCTGAGCAAACCTTCATATAGGCTCATAGAAGGTAATGGGCACCTGACAGCAGCGGTGGGTTTTCGCCTACTGACATTTTTTCAGCAAGGTTTACTGAGATCATGACGACCAGCACATTCTCTGAGAGCTACGATTACATAATTATTGGCAGTGGCGCGGCGGGGTCAGTCTTGGCCAACAGATTAAGCGAGAGCGGTGAATTCAGTGTTTGTCTTCTGGAAGCGGGGCCCAGGGATCTCCATCCTTTTATTCACGTGCCTGCTGGCTTTATAAAAATGATCTTCAATCCGGCCTACACGTGGCAGTTCAAAACCGAGCCTAATCCCGAGACCCTGAACCGGGAGATCCCGATACCGCAGGGCCGTGTACTGGGCGGGTCCACCTCGATTAACGGCCTCATCCACAACAGGGGACAGCGCGACGATTTCGATCACTGGGCGGCTCTTGGAAATCCAGGGTGGGATTATGAAAGTGTGCTGCCCTATTTCAAGCGAACAGAGAACTGCATCACTCCCACCGACGGTAGTTATCGCGGACATGAAGGACTTTTAGCGGTTACTGATGTCGACTGGACCCACCCAATCTCGGAGGCATTCATTAACGGGGCAGTCGGCCTCGGTATCCCTCGTAACGAGGACTACAACGCCCGTCGTCAGGAAGGCGTCGGCTATTTCCAGAGGACCATTCACAAAGGCCGACGGGTAAGCGCCGCCCAAGCCTTCATCAGACCGGCCAGGCAACGCAGTAATTTGCACATCAAAACCTCCGCACAAGTCACGCGCATTCTCTTCGATGGGAAGACCGCCATCGGCGTCGAGTATGCCCAAGGTAAGCGCCGTCAAGTCCATTCAGTGGGAGCCCGCGGGGAGGTCATCCTCAGCGCGGGAGCAGTCAATACGCCCAAAATTCTGCAACTGTCCGGCATTGGTGAGCCCTCGCTGCTCAGGGAGCTGGATATACCGCTAGTTCATGGACTGCCAGGGGTCGGAGAGCACCTCAAGGACCACTACTCAGTGCGTATAGTCGCTCGAGTAAAGAACAGCCATACTCTCAATGAGCTTGCTCGCGGCCCCCGCCTTGTCGGGCAGGTACTCAACTGGATCCTGCGCCGCCCGAGCATACTGGCATTAAGCCCCTCCTTGGCTTTTGTTTTCTGGAAGACTGACGAGGCACTTGCCAGTGCCGACCTGCAAGGCGTATTCACGCCGGCGAGCTACAAGGAAGGTTATGTTGGTATGCTCGACAATTACCCAGGAATGACCTGTGGCATGTGGCAACATCGACCCAAAAGCTCCGGGCACGTACGCATCCGCTCCAAGGATCCGTTTGAGTTCCCCATAGTGCAGCCCAACTACCTTCAGGCTCCGCAAGACTGCGAAGCCTTAGTCAAAGCTATACGTCTCGCCAGGCGCCTGTTGGCAACCAAAGAACTCGCAAGCTATATGGATGGGGAGGTACTGCCGGGCGATTCCGCTCAAAGCGACGAAGACCTGCTGGCTTTCGCTCGACACCGTGGCGTCTCCTCCTACCACCTAAATGGAACGGCCAAAATGGGCCCGGCAGATGATCCCATGGCCGTGGTTGATTGCGAGCTTCGCGCCCATGGGCTGGAGAATTTGCGTATCGTGGATTCATCGGTGATGCCGGAGATTCCCTCTGCGAACATCTGTGCTTCGACGCTTATGATTGCCGAAAAAGCATCTAATCTCATACTGCATGGCAATAATTGATATAACCGCCCTGCTGTGATGATCCTGCGTCAGTGCAGAAAGCGGACAACCCTAAGGAGGATGAGGCCAAGTGGACATTAATTTTATCACCCGCCGCAGCCAATGGTCTTGCCGGCGGTTTTCCGGTAGCCGCTCTGCTGTCTCGTTCGAAGATCGTCAAACCTGGACACATGACCAGCTTTATAGTCGTATCAATGCATACGCCAATGCGCTGCTATCGCTTGATGTTTCCAAGGGAGACCGCGTCGGCCTACTCATGCACAACGGACTGGAGTACTGGGCCATCTACCTGGCTGCGGCAAGAATTGGAGCTATTGCAGTAAGACTGAATTTTCGGCTCACGGCGGAAGAACTGGATTTCATCATCAAAGATTCCGCCAGCACAGTGCTCTGCTTCCATAGCAGCTTCAGTCAAACACTGGACGGTATTCGTTCCAAGTTGCCTATACGCGCCTATATTGCCCTCAAGAATGGCGATCAACAAGTTCCAGAGTGGGCCCATTCTTGGTCTCTGCTTGATGACGCAGACAGCTCCCCTCCCCCTTGTGCGCGTCCGGATCCTGCCGACTCAAGCATGCTGATGTATACGTCCGGCACTACTGGAAAACCAAAAGGCGCACTCTGGAGTCATTCGAATACGCTCTGGTTCACCGCCATGCAGGCTCTGCAGTGGGGCCTGAACGAGAACACCGTCGCCATGACCACGGGCCCCATGTACCACGTGGGTGCAGTTGAAGACTTGGCCAGCGCGACCCTGGCCATGGGCGGACATGCGGTTGTGCTGAAAAGCGGAGGATTTTCACTCAGGCGGGTACTGGAAGTAATTGCTTACCACAGGGTTACGGACATATTTTTGTTCCCTTTCATGGTCAGCGAACTTGCACAAATGGATGAGGAAGAAGTTGCGCGCTATGACATTTCCAGCGTCAAACGAATTATCTCTGGCGGTGACCCGCTTTTGCCTTGGGCCACACAGGTTCTGCAACAACGCCACCCCTGGATCGAACTAAATCAGGTTTACGGGCTGACTGAGGGCACACCAATCTCAGCCTGCTCAACTGGTGAAGAAACGCTCCACCATCCAGACAGCGTCGGCCGTCCCATGCCGTTCACGGAGATTTCGCTGCGGACGGACAATGGCGAAGAGGTCGGGACGGACCAGGACGGTGAAATCTGGGTCCGCAGCCCTGTGGTCTGCACCTCCTACTGGCGCCGACCCGAGGAAAGCGAGGCCACCTTCGTGGATGGATGGTGCCGTACCGGTGACCTAGGGCGGTTGGCTGGCGATGGATTACTTTGCATGTCAGGTCGGAAGAAAGACATGATCCGAAGCGGCGGCGAAAACGTCTATCCGGCAGAGGTAGAAGACATTTTGATGCGCCAGCCCGGCATCCGTGAAGTGGCAGTGATCGGGGTGCGGGATGCGGTGCTCATGGAGACCGTCTGTGCTGTAGTAGTGCCTATGGATGGAGCCTCTCTAGAAGCAAGCTCGATAATTAGTGCCTGCAGAAAACACTTGGCTGGCTATAAATGTCCGAAACACGTGGTTTTCACAGACCAGCTTCCACGAACCCCCTCAGGGAAACTAATGAAGTACAAGCTGAGAGATCAACATTCCAATCTCGGAAATGATTCGCGGGATGCGAGCCGGGACTGAATTCCTGAGCGGTTCAACTGGTTGCTTGGGACCGGACAACTCACCGGTGAATTGGTTGTTCCGAAGCCTCAAGATCGAATGGATACCTACCTTGGGCTAACGCGGTTTACCGGATACCAAAAAAGATGTCGTGCCTATCTAATCGACTACTAAAACTAATATCGACGTCATACTTTCAATGGCAGCATATGACCAGTTGTGGCTGAAGAAAAACTCAAAACACTGTCCGGCATTAGTTGACCACTACGTAGATACTCCCTTACCAAGAACGCGGAGGACGAAGCGGGGCGTCTCGTGCGGCCCCCCCTTTACGTGGCTTCTGAGAGATATCTGCCAAGGAAGGCGTCCGTTGACTCCACAAGATCCCTAATGAAACGGATATGTTTCCGTAAATCTTCCCTCGTGACCGCATGCGATCTTGGCTGCCCAGCAACTGGCCGCCAAGATCGATGTGCAATATCACCGCGTTTTTTCGCAATCTTGTTGAGTTCACTCTTAGCACGCGTAGCGTCGTAGTGATTCCAGACCCAACCCTCAGTGATGTCGATATTTAGGTACTTCTTAAAAATTGCCTTAACTCGGTCCGTGCTTGGGGTATGGAAAAACTTAAGGTCGTTTCTCGAGAGAAGATTTGTAAAATTTCACGAGAGCACTTTGCTCTGATCCAACACCAGATAGTTCGCCAGGTATTTCGTGGCCACACCATGAAAAGGAATCATCCAGCTCTTCAGCCGGCTGTCGTAGGCATTCACGTTCTGGATGTGGAAAGCACCATCAACCCGGCGCTTTTGACTCGGGTTAATCGGTCGATGCGTAATGCCTTCCTTCTTGGCGAAGTGGACATAGACAGCCGCGCTGTCGGTACAAAGAATCGCGTCCGCGTCAACCAACGTGCGCAGCCGCTCCCCGACATGTAATGCATCAAGCTTCTCCAGTTTGAAGTCGGCCTGCTGGCCACTGCGATCTCTCACCACCAACACAGGGATCTGTTCGGCAGACAACCCACGACGCTTTGCGTACGCTCAGGCTCTGGGTCAGCGCCTGGGCATAGCCTTGCCAAAGAGGGCGTTTCCTCAATCGTGCCAAAGGGGTGCCGGTCAGTGCATTGCTGGTTTTACCGCAGGCAGGCCTTACACCGATACCGAGGCAGACCACCGCTGAAGCCCCACGGCCGCAGCGCAGTGGCGTGGCAACGCACGCAGCGACTGGGTACTTTTATTACGTCCTGTAACGGCCCGCCAACCCCAGAAAGACAGGATCTCAACTGATTGCGTTGCTCTGGGCTTAAGGGTGGCGAGCTGTGCTATCCAGCGTGAGAACTGAATTGATTTCATGATCAACCTCTCGCATTTAGAGATATCACGGTTCAGTTTAGACCATGCAACAGCTAACGAATACATAGCCTTTTTTATAGGGTACGGAACTCATTACCCCCATTACATACCCAGATAAGCCTCGCGCACCTTCTCGTTGCTCAACAGCTCACGACCAGAACCTTCCACCACCACGCGGCCGGTTTCCAGTACATAGCCACGATCGGCCAGTGCCAGCGCCTGGGACGCGTTCTGCTCTACCAAAAAGATGGTCATGCCTTCGTTTTTGAGCTCTTTGATGATATTGAAAATTTCTTCAATAATCAGCGGTGCAAGCCCCATGCTGGGCTCGTCCAGCAGCAACAGTCTCGGCTTTGCCATCAACGCCCGGCCCATGGCCAGCATCTGCTGCTGACCACCAGACAGCTCACCCGCCAGGTTACGACGTTTCTGGCGCAATATGGGGAACTTCTCGTACATGCGCTCGATGTCGTCTTCCACTTCGGGGCTCCGGCCACGGGTATAAGCACCCAGCAGCAAGTTATCCTCAACGCTCAGATCTTTGAACACCTGGCGGCCTTCAGGCACCTGCACGATGCCGCTGGCAACCCGCTGATCGGTCGGTATCTTTAGCAGGTCTTTGCCTTCAAAGGTAATGCTGCCGGCGTCTGTCGGTTGCAGCCCGGAGATGGTCATCAGCAGTGTGGACTTGCCAGCACCGTTGGCGCCCACCAGTGACACAATCTCACCGTTGTTGATGCGGATATCAACGCCGTGGAGTGCTTCAATCTGGCCATAGGAAGTCTTCAGGCCCTTGATCGTGAGCATTTCCTCGGTAGCGTGCTGAGCTGTTCGCCGTGGT
>Ga0209414_1000426_pt1 | contig 20026 bp, 34 predicted proteins | sample LakVidmifraction_4_FD_181154 | JGI IMG/M metagenome (GOLD analysis project Ga0209414, IMG submission 181154) | Hypersaline microbial communities from Lake Vida, Antarctica - Brine Hole Two &gt;0.2 micron (SPAdes) (version 2) | ecosystem: Environmental > Aquatic > Non-marine Saline and Alkaline >... | reverse complement strand
AAACCCTTCATCATATCCATGACCGTCTTTAATTTGATTAGAGTCTCCAATACCAACAAAAGCAACACGGCCTGTTGCCATTGAATCTATAGCTGGTTTTAGGTTAGAGCTATAGCGATAGACACTGACCCCACCAGCTGTAAGGCGATTTAATGCTCGCTGTGCAGTCAACCCAACCGTACCTGCTTTTGCGTTCGCAGCTTCTTGAAATGTTAGGCCAATAGTCCCTGCGTATATATTCATGGCTTCTTGTGTTGTCCTACCTACTGTCCCAGCCAACCTGTTTAAAGCTTCTTGCAACGTAAGGCCAGACGTTTGTGCGATGATGTTTGCTGCTTCTTGAGCTGTATAAAGTGTTTCCATTAGTATGATTTTAGTGGTTCTGATGATTCAGCTTGAACTGGTGAAGGTTGCTCTTGTGACGGAGCAGGAGCAGTAGGAGCCATGCTCTTTGGACTTCCCCCTAGACCCAACGAAATTGGAGAAATGCCCGACTGACTCATTTCTACAATAGTGCCGAATATTTTTGACAACTTAGGGTCTTCAAGCACACCGAACTTACCAGTGTTCGGGTTGTAAGACTTGATAACTGTATCGAGAACGGTTGAAAGTGATTGCATTACCGCAGACTTATTCTTCTGCTCACCCGAAGTTATAATAGATACTCCCGCCTTAACATTGTCGAAATAGCCCTTAGTAAATTCAATAAACCGTGTTTTGTTGTACTTCTGTAGCTCACCATCAACAGAAGTTTGGACACCTATGACTTCCTCTTGAGAAGGTAACTTCCCCATAAGGGCTAACTCTTTAGCAAAGCTATTGTGATTCTTTGTATGTATAGATTCATCAATAATTTTTAACTCATCGTCTGAATATTCAGAACGGAGCGTGTGGCCTTTATACAAATTAGAAATAATGTGAGGGACAACCCAATTCTCGAATATTTCTGTGAGGTGGATTCCCCATTCTTCACGACGGTAATCAAAAGGCTTTGTGGCTACAGAGTTTAAAAGTGCTGTGGTTGAGTATGGAGTGCCTGAAGGCGGTTGTTCACCTGTAGCAGATTCAAAAGAAGAAGTGACATTATCTGCCTGAACCTTCCACTTATCAATCTGGTTCTGAAAATTACCTAACGCAGACGGGGCAAGATTAAAAGAGTTCATGTCCTCTCCATTTGCAAGTTCGTATATCTTTCCGTGGTCGTGTTCAAGAATGTTATTACCAAGCTTTTTAGAATTAGTTTTGATACCAACACGCCCAGCTAAGTTCATAGCGTTGTTTTCGTTTATGACAGCGTCGTTAGTCCACACTTGGGCTTCCTCGGAGTCTTCAATTACCCCCTTACCTAAGTCCCTACCAGACATTGTTTCCCAAGGTAAATACCCATAAGTATCGGTTATATCGCCCTTTAGCTCCTCACAATATAGTTTAAATTTCTGCCCCTCCACTTCCGCAATAAAATACTTTTGAAGACTGAACTCAAATTGGTCTGTATCATTTGATTCCTTCCCTTCTGCTTCTAGGTAAAGACTCTTTGGGAATTCACCTGTGATTTCATACACATGGATATTAGAGGAACGCTCCTTAGCTTTTTTATTAGCCTTTAGTACGTCGTCAACATTATACCAAACACCGTCCTTACTCTTTATCGTAACAGGAGACATGTAGTGAAGTTCCACAATAGGATTCTTCATAATATCTACTTGGTTTGTAAAAAGGTTTTTCCATTCAACAACATCAATCTTTAGGACATCTTTACCTTTTTTATTTTCTTCAATGGTTTTTTTCACTACGTACCCACCATACTTAGCTCTGGTGTAGCCCATTTTGTTCAACGTCAAAGAAAAGTTGGATTCCTTCATCCATTTGTAAACTTCCTTGTTAAGAAACATTGCCCTTATCCAATCGCTTTCGTTATCGGCAACAATGTTTATGTCTTTAATATCTAACTCGGTAGCGGTTTTTGAAACGGTCACACGGAAATTAACAATATTATAAAAAGGTTTGTCCCTCCCTAGCCCGTCTTTATTTTTAGTATCAATCTTGTCCCCGAACCTTGATACTCTGCTTTTTAAATATGTAGAGTTAGAATAAAACTCACACATTTTGATTGTCCTGTACTGGGAAAAATACAAACCGTCGACAATCTGGATTTGATTGTTAACATAGTCGTTTTTTAAATTATCAAGCTCCTCGAATATTTTATAGTTTGACATGTTGCGGTGTTTTAAATCCCGCAACAGGATTATTGCTTATAAGTATATATCACCTAGAATTACTCGCAATGTTTCTAATCCTCTCGTGATAGTTTCTTGAGCGTTGTTCGTTTGATATCTCGTCGTTTGTATTGGTTGAAAGGGCATACCGTAACGCGTCAAGTGCGTGGTCGTGTTCTTTCACAGGATTCTCGTATTCGTTTTTACCTGGAAGTTTCTCTGGGTACACATAGGTTTCAAACTCACTAATCAAGTTCGGGCAATCTCTATGGATTTTCAACCTACCTTGTTTTAAAAGGTCTCTAATTCGTTTAATCCCACTTTCAATAGAATCTTTATTTTTTACAACCTCTACTACCGCTATACCTTTAGCATTAAGCACACTGATAGCACTTGGGCTTTCTGGGTCTGGGTATACTCGATTGAAATTGCACGACAGTACATACTCTCCGACCTGTTCCTCTGTGCGTTGTGTCTTGTACCACTCACCTACAACATAGTAGTTCTCATCTCTATCCCTCTTGATATGAATTACTGCTGTAGGGTTAGTGAAACCAAAATCTATACCAGCGAATGATTCTACAAAATCTACTTGTGGCAATTCACTGAATAAGTGGCGTTCACGGCTAAACTCTTTGTACACCAATCCTTCCTGCTTTCTAAAATCAGCTAGGTATTCTTGAGCAAAGGTATCTTCTGGTTTAGTGTTTTTCTCTCTCTCTATTTCGTCGACGGGTATATTCGGATTATCGTAAGTAGTAAAGTGAAACGCTTCATAGTTAGAGTCCTTGCTTGGTAAGTTATATAAATCATAAAAGTGGTTAAACCCTTTTGGAGTAGATATGAACATCGCTGAACCCCTACGGTCTACGAGAGTAGGTGAAAGCACCTCATTCCACCCTACCCAGAAATTACGCATACTCGCTACCTCATCAAGAATAATTAAATCAAATGATTGTCCTCTAAGTGTTTCTACTGCCTCCCACCCTTTTAAAAATATAAAAGACGAACCACCGTTTTTGTCCATTACTTCTAGCTCAAGTCTAGACTCGTTTGCCTTCTTAGTAATTGTTCTTAGCTCACGCTTCAACATATCCCACATGATGTCTCTCGCTTGCTGAATGGTAGGGGCTATATATGCAATACGAGATGGCCTAGAAAGGGCAACACCTTTTATTTCCTCTGAAGCAAGTACAGATTTACCAAATCGCCTTCCCGCATTTACTACACGGAATCGCGCTCTACTCGCTGCTATTATTTTCTGTGCTTTGTGTAATATCATTCTTATCCGCTATTTCTTTAGCAAGAGTAATAATGGGGTGGCCTGCTGTTGTTATGTCTAATTGCTTAGCCAAACGTAAAATAGAATCTATGTAAATAGCCATAGCTTTCATATCCCCCTCCTTAGCCTTTTTTACTAAAACGTCAAGCACTTCAGGAGAAGCGTCTTTCGCTGTGTTAAGCACTACTTCCAATATTTTCTTCTTATTATCTTCTTTAGAAAGTTGATAGTAATACTGCTTAATATCTAGGTTGTGTTTTTGACAGAATTCTTCAACACTGTCAACACGAGCGTGTTTTGGTGTTGCTTGTCTTTTTATAGCTTCTTCTAACCAGTCCATGTTAATTAGATAAGCTCTATGCTTGATTTAAACTCTTTTGCCTGTGCGTCTGTGAGCAGTATTGCTTGGGACGGATTTATTACATTCCCTTCAAGAATAAACGTGCGGACAACCTTGTATTTATTATAGTAGTTTTCTGTTGGAGAACCTATGTTTTCCTTGATAGGTGTAGGGGTTTTTTTCATAGTGTTTATATTTAGATTTATAACTTTTTCCAGCAATGAATTGAGGCGTTCCAAGCAGAAATTCCTTGTTGGTCGTAAATAACTTTAGCCATTATAACATTTCCCTCAAGGGTGTATATATCAATACCCAGTTCTTTTGATTTCTTTTCCCATGTCTTTAAATTTACTTGAAACAGTCCTACGTCGTTCGTCCTGCTTCTAATCACGTCGCCATTCGCTGTAAATTGACGTATACCGCTTTCACAGCGAGCTATTGATACAAACGGCTCAGATTGACCAAACGCCTCTAGAATCAAATCCTGTGGCGTTTTAACGATAGGTGCGGTTGGGGCTTGTGCGATTGCTACTTGTGCAAATAAACCTAGGGCTAATAAAAATTTCAACCATTAAACTTAGTTTTTAAAAAATTCTCATTTTCCAGTTAAAGCGACGAGCGATGACCAGAACGTTGCAAACTTATCACCAGTCTTAGGCAAGGTATTTATTATATCACAAAGTATGTTTGCAAATGTTTACAAACAATGGACAATCCACAGGTAGTTATCCACAAAAACAATTTGTCCTCTGGGTATGTTCATGTCATTATTTCTATATGGAAAAAAGCTTTCACAATTACCAATTAACATGTCCTAGCGAGTTCCGAAAGCTCTCGTTGGGACTTTTTAGTTGATAATCCTATGTCCAGAAGAATGTTCAGTACCCAAATAGTTGGAAGTGACGCTTTTCTTGAAATGCCAACGTCGTCAAGAGAGCTGTACTTTCAGCTTGGTATGGCGGCAGACGACGATGGTTTTGTTAACCCCCAAAGAATTATCCGAATGATTGGAGCGCAAGGCGATGATTTAAAAGTTCTCGTCGGTAAAAGATTTTTACTGCCATTTAAAAGCGGTGTCGTGGTAGTAAAACATTGGCTAATTCATAACTTAATTCGCGCCGATTTATACAAAGAAACTTTATACACGGAGGAGAAAAAAACGCTCGGTCTTAATGATAATGGAGCATATACCGAACTACGAAACGGTATTGCTGAATTAAATCGAGTAGAAGCTCCAAAATGGCTTAGAATAAGGAGAAAAGAGTTGCGTACCGCAAACGTACCGAAAACGGCTCTTAGGTTAGGTAAGGTTAGGTTAGGTAAGGATAGGTTAGTTAATACTATGTCTGCTGTCGCAGACCTAAGTTTTGATGAGTTCTGGGAACAGTATCCAAAAAAGGAACTTAAGAAGAAATCCAAAGAAATTTGGAAAAGAAAAGAGCTGTCTTCAAAGTTGGTAGTTATCTTGGAATTTATAAAACTAGCTACCGCAACCGAACGATGGCAAAAGGGTTTCATAAAAGCCCCCACTACGTTTCTTAACGGGGAGTGTTGGAATGACGATTTGAAAAGCTACGGCGAAATTAAAAAAGAAGGATTAGCAATAACAAAATATTAATATGGCATACGAAATACGAATACGAGGACACAAAGAGCCAGTCGTTGTAGAAAGTAACGCAGAGAAACTACGGTCGGATTGGGAAGAATATCAAATAAGCAAAACCGACAAAATCGTGGAGGTTGGAAGCTGGGTTGGTAGGTTGTCGTTAATCCAAGATTTTAAGAAAGCCGCCAGTTCTAGTTCAAACCAAGATTCGTCTTCATACGAGATTCACAGGGACTATGTCAAAGAAAGAAATAATATTTTGTCTTTGTCACCCAAAGAACGGTCAGAAAGAATGGGTTTTTTTAGAATGATTTATTGGGGGTTTACTAAGAAAAATAGTGAGGACGTGAAGACTAACAGTGGTGTCCCGATTGAGGAGTTAGCGCAAAAAATTCAATCAGACTTCTTCACTAAAAATCCACAAAGGACGATGTGTGACCCAGTTTTATTTAAACCAATTATTAATTCCACTAGGTCAGACAAAAGCACAATTTATTTAGCTGAGAATATGATTACCCAAGATAGGTTTGCAGTAAAAAACTTCCAATGATTGACCCAGTGCAACTGTGCCATTACTGCGGGCATATGTTAGAAAAAGTTAGGCAACAAAAAGGCAGGTGGCCGTGGATATGCCGTAAGTGCCAGAAGAAACGAGCCAAAGAGCGATTAATTAAAAATAAAAATATATGAAAAAACCATTTTACACAGGCCCAATCGCATACTTTTTAGCAAAGAGAAAAAAGTATAATCCTATGAGATTCTTTCTTGGCGATTTTTACTACTCTAGCGACCCAATGAAAATGGATATAGACACAAAAGACATTCAATTCAACCCATTCACAGATAAAGAATAAAAATATATGAAACAAGATAAACAAAAATGGTTGAGACTGGACGCAGATGATGGGTGGCAAGTAGTCATACCAGATTTTGACATTGAGCCTCATTCTACCGATATGAAAAAAACAGGGAAGGAATTGGCGTGGATGAGTTGCCCCTGCAAACCCAAAACAAACATTTTAGATAAAATAATAGTGCATAATTCATTTATAGACCAGAAACGTATTTTAGACTCAATGGAAGGATTAGTCGGAATGCACGAAAATCCAGCAGAGATGGATTTAATTTAACAGATAAATAAAGATATATGACCCACACAGATAAAATCTTAGCGGAGTTTAATGATAAGAAATATTCAATACATAAACAATCTTGTGATGTTATGTGTAAACATGGTATGCAAATATGTAATTGCGACGGCAAATCCTTCCTCTCCACCTCAATCAAAGAAGCACTAGCAGAAGAGAGGGAGAGGGTGGTGGAAGCAATGATGATGAAAGGTATAGAGGCAAAAATGACTCCATTTCAAACGACAGTAAACCAGTACCTTAGGAATCGTGCAGAGGAAATCGGAATTGACCTCTCTTCCCTAGACAAAACTAAAGAATAAATTGAAACGAAACCTATTACTATCCCCATGTATTCATTTGACACATTGCACACGTTTGATACACTAAACAAGTAAAGGTCGGAATCGTTATCAACCAATAAATAAAATTATGAAAAAAATCATCATCGCAATCACACTCATAGCATTTGCTTTCCCAGTATCAGCACAAGAAGCACCAGTTACTATTTCAGGAACTCAAACACCAGACAATACTCCAGTCGTTGAGTCCCCAGAATTTACACCTACACCTACACCTACGATAAGCAGTAGTTCTCGTTCAGGTGGTACACGAAGAATCCAACACAACGAGGCAGTAAGAGTTGAACTTATGAAGCAGTACATCGCTTTGCTCGAACAATTTATTATCCTATTGCAAAAATAATGAAAGCTATACGCATAGACAACGACGAACTGTTCCTAGATATAAAATCACAGGCAACAAAAGAAGGTTACAAAACAATGAGCAAATATGTCGAAATGCTCCATAAAAACAGAAAAATATATGTCAAACAATTGGGAAAATCAGCCAAGTAGTTACAAGAGGAATACCAGTGTTGGTTTTTTACCACTTGTGGTATTAGCCTTGTTAATAATCACCTTTTTAGGAAACTAACATGACCCGCAACCAAGAATTTGGAACTGATTGTGAATTGTGTGCAGGCACAGGAAAGATTAGCCACGCTGACGGCCCAGATGACTTAGAGGAAACTAAGTGTCCCGAATGTACAGAAGAAGAAGACTTTAGTCAGGGTAGTGAAGAAATACAATGAACCCAATTAAACTAACCGACTTTGAACTGCATTTAGTTGCAGGTTTGACTTGGACAGGTTTGAACGCAGACGACGAAGACGAGTTTATAGGAAGCAAAAAACAGTGGGAAAAGTATCAAAAAATATCTAATGAAGCCGAATAATAACAAAGACCTATTGTCCCAATTTCGTTACCTCGAAGAACACCTACACGACGCGCGTGTGGTCGTAGTTAACGCCATGCAAGAAGACGCTGGAGTGACACTTGAAAAACAAATTGAACACATGATTAAAACGTACCCAGAGATATGGGGTAAGGGGGGTTTAATGAGAACGTGGCTAGAAAGTAAATACCCAGAATTCGGAGACATTAGCCCAGCAGATTCAGGTGGGGGAGTTTATAACATGCCAAAAGGAGATAACTAATTAAAAATATGGAAAAAACATACACAATCACCTCTGGAGAAGTTAAGGAAACCAAAACAGGCAAGCCAGTTTTTAACGCTACTTTGAAAGACGAAACAGGGGCTACTTACGAACGCGTGAGTATTTGGGGTGACTTCCCTTTTTTTTCAGACCTCAAAGTTGATTTAAACGTCGTAGGCAAGCTTTATACGAACGATAAGGGATATATCACCCTTTACCCCCCAGCACCCGTTAAAACGCATTCTAGTGCGACTGGTGGGGGTATGGGGAAGCAAGCCGAGAAGTTAATGGCCACTAAAGCTAGTCACATTGAAAAGTCTCAAGAAAACAAGTCGGAGTCAATAAAAATTACCACATCAATGCAGTTGGCTGTTAGTTGTGCCTTGGCTGAATACGCAAAGCCCAACAGTTTGGATTCACTAGAAACTTTAATAGTTAAGTACAGGAAATTCATTCTAAAGAATTGGGAAGTTGACGTAACAGATACCCCTCCTTTCAATGATTAACGCAAAGAAAAAAGGAAACTCTGGAGAAAACGCTTTTGCTAATTGGCTTTTCTCTCATGGATTTAAAGCGTGGCGGAACGGTTCTTCTGGTGCTGGAATGTACAAGGGAGACATAAACAACGGAATGGACATCACCTTTGAAGTAAAGACAGTTAAGAAAATAAATTTACTAAAGTGCTATCAGCAGGTGTGTCGAGACGCAAGTATCGCAAAGAATAGCCCAGTATTAGCTATTAGGTTTGATAATATGCCCAAAAATAATTGGCTAATGGTTGTAAACTCCGAGGATTGGATTTATTTAATGAAAAACCAAAAAAATGGAAATTATTGAACATGTAGAAACACAGATAGACCATGGACTCACGCCCAATGCTGCATGTGCGGTTAGAGTTGCTTTGTCAGCTTACTACTCACGGTTGAACGCCCAGTTGCAAGAAATTTTAGCGGTAAAACCAGCACGTTGGCTTCTGATGAGAAAGGAGTTAAAAACTGATAAGGAAACAGATATGATGTGGAAAGCTTGCGAAATGGGAATTAAGGAAATGAGACTGACAAATAATTTAAAAAGGATTGACAAAATTAACAGTGGTTTAAGTATGTTTATTAGAAACGCAGAAAACGAGGCTAGGAATATTCACTAACATGAAATACCTCCCACTAAAACTTTACTGCCCCTCTCTTGGTAAAAGAGAACTCCTCACAAAGGACGACATATTCCTTGCCCAGGTACAGAAAGAAGACGAAATGAATCACCCCTTTGTTGAAGAAACACTCCCCGAATATGTAAAAACCAAAAGCCCCGACCGTAGAAAAATTAAAGAAATAATTGGATTTTTAAAGCCATAAATTATGAAAATATACAAAACACAAGAAGAAGTAACTGCCGACATTAAAGACGGAGTGCTTGTTATAGATGGAGATGTACGTTTCGAGTGCGATATATCAATAGGAGCTAGTATCGTAGTAACTAAAGGGAACCTCAACTGTTTGAACCTCAAATGTTTGAACCTCACCTGTTGGGACCTCACCTGTTGGGACCTCAAATGTTTGAACCTCAAATGTTTGAACCTCAACTGTTTTGACCTCACCTGTAGGAATATCACCTGTTGGGACCTCACCTGTGGGAACCTCAAATGTAGAGACCTCTCATATTACGCTCTATGCTTTGCATATCATTCAATCACATGCACATCTTACAAGGCACGAAGAGAAGTTCACCAAAAACCTATTTGTTTGGACGGAGAATTAACAATTTCAAAATGACAACAATGTACAAAATAAACACCATAGAAAAAATCAAAGACATTGAAGGTGTAGCCAGAGAAGAATCCGTCGGGTACATCATCAGTAATGCACTTGGTATGACAAAGACCGCCGACCCAATGAAAAGTTTTCTCCTTGGTATGAAATTTGCTCAAAATGATTCCGTTGAGCTGGACATCTTAGATGTTAAATACCTAAAAGAAATCATGAAAGAAGCCACCCTCGCTCCGTTTATTTCAGGCCAAATATTGGTAATGCTAGAGGATTTAAAACTCAATAAATAAATATATATGATTAAATTAAACATAAAAAGATTTGTAAACAACGACCAATACGAAGCTGAAATGGCTGATTATAAAAACCGTTCAGGCTTTGGGAGTGTGAGAATGGATAATTTTGACCATCCTCGTAAAGAAATCGAAAAGAATATACTAGAAGTATCCATCACAGAAGAACAGTTTGAAGTAATACGAAAGTCGGCACTAGAAGTTTTTTAATAGGTAAATAAACGATATATGACCTACACAGAAAAAATCTTAGCGGAGTTTGACTTTGAATATCATGAGGTTGATTACCTACACTCCACCTTCGGTATTGGGTATGACCTACAAAATCGTCTTGAAGAAGGTTACGAAATATGGCGAGATAATAAAAATATGTCTTGGCGAGCAAAGAGAAACAAGTTAGTAACTAAACTTTATAAGCATAAACCATTAACAAAATGAAAAAACAAGAAATAGCCATGTTAGAACTTAGAGGAGATAGGCTTATTTTAATTCAAAAGTTTGGAAAAATGAACGCTAGTCAGGTTGAGGTTGATGTGACTGGAGTTTGGCACTTTTTCAAAGACTATCAAGAATATTTGAGTACCCCCTCCACACTATGCACCACGGAAAAAGTAGAGCCAGATACAAACGACCCAAGCCAATTTCCTGCTGATGGTAACGATATGCTTGATTATAAATAAAGATATATGAAAACAAAAGAAAAGATACATCGCTTATTAGCATTATTGCCAGCGTTTCAGTCTCAGCTAGAAAAAACAGCAAAACTTCAGCGTGAAATTGCAGAAATTAAGTTGCCACTAAAAAGAGGAAGAAAGGTCAAATCCTCCCTCATTAACAGGTAAAGAATAAAGATATGGAAACAATAATTGGAGTACTAACATTAGTCGTTTTGTTTGCAGGAGTATGTATGTTGGTAGGAAAACCTAAAAATGAAAGTGGTTGGCTAAATAATGATAAATAAAGATATATGACCCACGAAGAAACAAAGACATTTATAGGGGGATTATTAAATTAAACAGCTAGCAACTTACTGCTTAAAAAATGAGTATATTTTACAACAAAGACACTGACGAAATAAAAGTAGGGAATGTTATTATAGCAATTATAGTGCTTATTGTGGGTGGGATTGCATTGAGTATGGCGATTATGCCTAATTACAGAATCTATAAACAAGATAAGCAAGGTCAAGCAAACCTAAGACAGCAAGAATGGGAAAAGAAAATCTTGATAGAGCAAGCAAATGCTGAAAATGAATCAGCTACGTTACAAGCAGAAGCAAAAATCAAACAGGAAACAGCAAAAGCTCAAGCTGAAGTAATCCGAGCTAAAGGAGTAGCAGAGGCTAACTCAATTATTGCAGGCTCTCTTAAGGGAAACGAATCTTACTTGCGATATTTATGGATAGACAAATTAGCTGACAATGCAAATACTATTTATGTTCCAACAGAGGCAGGTTTACCAATCCTAGAGGCACGAAATAAATAGATACATACCCATGAAAAACATAAAAAAAATAGAAGAAGCAAAAAAGTATCTTGGAAAAATAATATACACTGGTAGTGATTTTGACAGTTTATCAGTAACATACTAAAGTAATGAACCACCCAGAGCATATTTGTAGATTCAATGACGCACCACAGACTTGTGAATGTTATGACGCAGGTTATAAACAAGCCCTAGCAGAAGAAAGAAAGAGGGTTGTAATGGAGATAAGGAAAAGGATGCCAAGCCACGATGCAGTCATGGAGTACCTCTCCTCCCTAGACACAACCATAAAGGAAAAAAGCCCAACGACTTTACGTTAAGGCCCTTTTCACCGTTGTTTTAATCACGGTACTTTTAATTATACAGTAAAAACCGCCCACTGATTTCTCAATGGGACGGTCAGAGGAGAAGAGAGCTTTGTTAACCCATCGAATCACCTTCAAGGTCGTGACTTGCCGTTTCTTTGTTTTTTGACTGCGTACCGCCGAGAAGGTTTGTGGCGCGAGGCGACACATTTGTCCTGCCAGCAAGCATATCAATACAAAAGTTTTCAACCCACAGTTCAAGAATTTCGTGTCTGTCCCAGTTATTCCAAGCGTGTTCACTGTCATAGGGTCTGTCACAGTGACGACCCGCCTTTTCAAACACACCAGCGATCGTGGTTCCGAGATGAACAGCTGCATCAGTCAACATTAGTCTAGCGAACATGACTACTCCTTTCACACACACACAAAAGAAAGAACATACTCTCTCTTAATTATATTCTTTTTTATTTTAAATAGTAGAGTTATACACACAAAAACCACGTCAGACGTGGTTTCGGTGAAACAAAAGTACACAATCATTACTGATTGCCTTTATATTTTACTACGCGGTGTCTAGTTCTGCAACAACAAAAGACATTCTTAAAATTTATTTGGTAAAAAATTAACAAGCCACAATATTGCCAAAAGGATAAAGACTACCCTTATAATCATTGGAAACGGAGCGGGAAGCGGTAAAAGGGTAATACAGTAGTAGACAAGGCCAGCAACAACAAGAAATACAATTATAGATGAAATCATTTTTTATAAATTTAGTTAATAACCTCTGGGCCTGTTATAGGTTGAGTAATTATGGCTACATCCGAAGCTGACGTTGCCGCAATTTTAGCAACCTCCACCCGTTTATCACCGACACGGTCAATAGTTTTAACAACAACAAAACCACCTGTAATTGAGGCAATCAAAATAGTCTCTGCTACACCAATAAAACCCTTAGCTTGCAAGTAAATAGAAAAAGCTCCGATAACCATAGTCCAAAACCTTAGACTCTTTACAAATAACCACTGTGAATCGTACATATTTTTTTATTACTAATAATCAAATAATTATACTCTTTTTTTGCTTTTAATAAGAGTGGCGAGTTTTTCGATTAGTTCCCTTATAGTTTCCTTTAACTTAGTTGATTGACTTGTGTCAAACTTACTTTCTTCTATTTTACCCCTTTGAAAATCAGCTAACGAATACCCTGCTGTGTATTGAAAGTGTGGTCTGTCTACGAAACGTACCCAACGCCCGCCCCACTCAAGGCCGACAGACTCTCCTAGTTTCCCAATTTCCGACCAGTCACAGTTCCAGTCTGGGGAACCGTTTTTAAGTGCCACCACGTCGAACGCACAGGCCCAATTATGCCAGCTTTGGCCTGCTTTGGCGTTAGTAACGATGTTCCCTGGTTTCGTGCGTCCTTGAGCGTATAACGCGTCTTGTTCAGCAAAGGTACGGAGACTTGAAGTAACGATAAGCACAATGCCCTTTTTTTTGGCTTCTTCTAGCAACTTTCGTGCCTTGCTTTCAACAATCGGTTTTAAAAGAGTAAGTTTGTCCATATTATTCCTCGGTTATCCTTATTGGGTTTCCAGTTTTTTTGCTATTTGCGTTGTCGATATTGTTTGACCTAGCCACCTGCTTATCAAGAATATCTGTTTGGTAAGTAAGTTCCTCTCGGTTGTTTTTGGTTATTGAATTAGTCTCTGATGTGATTCCCCTAATGTTTCCTAAATACCCCCTGATTTCGTCGAGGGTTGTTATCAGTTGCGGATTGCGGTTTTCTATTAACCTTGTGAGGCTTTCAATGTGTTTGTCCTTTTCGATAATTGTTGTTTCTAACTTAGTCATTTGGACAGTCATGTTTGTCATTCTTGTGGCAAGTTCTTTGATTTTGTCTTCAAGTTGGAGGTTGCGTTCTTTATAGTCTTCAAAAATCTCCTTTCGGATTGTGTACCCGCCAAGTTGTATCCTCTGGTAGCCCAAATACAAATTCACAATCATTGAGACCCCTAAACCTATTTGTACAAAATATTGAGATATATATTCCATATAGTTATCTTACATCGTCAAATCTCGGTGGGCGTTGCCTTTTTTGTTCGTCAATAAGTTGTTGCATACGAGTTTCAAAATCTGTATTGATTTTAATGTTCCGTCTGATGTTTAAGTAATTTACTGCACATACTCGCACCCATTCCTCTGGTGTGTATTGAGGTCTATCATCACCGTCTAGGGGTATCGGTAAGGTGGCAGAAAAATCTGCAAAGAACGCGTCAAACTTGTCGTCTTCTATCCTAAGTGAAATAATCATTTTTTATTATTAAGCTAATATGCCCATGTTTCGTAATGCCTTAACCACCTTGCCAAGGGTGTACCCATCAAACGTCGCAGTGTCGTTTGCGATTCCCGATGTGTTTGCGACGAAAGTTGCTGCCGCTACCGAAGTAGTGGGTTGCACAATCGGAGTAGCCCCCCAAATACCAATTCGCTGATTAGCGGCTGCCCCTATTTTTGTACCAGTGGTTGTTCCAGTAACAATGTCCACCGCTTCCGCCAAAGTCATAGCTTTTGTGGAAAAAGTCGCCACAGATGTTGCGGTATTAAGTGCCGCACCCGAAGCTCCTGAAGGAGCTGCAAAAATAGCTACGTTTGCAGTACCCGCTCCAGTTGAACGCCCAGAACTTAATTGTAATGTTTGGCCGTTTTGGTTTGTCCCTGTGCCGTCAGCCCCACAAAATATAAAGTCAGGTGGTGACGAGGTCATCGATGTAAAAGAAAATTTAAGGGGGCTAAGAGTGAATGAGCCAATACCAACAGCACTTGATGAAAAAGTATAGATTGAACGAGAGGTGTGTAATATCGTGTCTGTAATAATCTCCTCTGTATCGTCGACGGAAAAAGTAATGCGGTCTTTTTTATACAGAGCAGCAGAAAACCCTTGGCCGAGAGTCCCTACGTTCCCTACAGTTAAGAATTTAGATTGAATCCCGTCGTCTATTGTAACGTTGCCCGCAGAAGTAAGCCCTAATGCAAAAGGGATAGGGGCTGTGGTGGTAGATGTGCCGTCAGTTTTTATGAAACTCCCGACTGCACCCCCTGGGTTTGCTGCCAAGGTATTCACCTTATTAATAAGGAAAGACGTTCTATTGTCTACGATAGAGATTGCCCTATCAAGTCTCTCGACATCAGATACTTTCCCAAATCGCTTTAATTCCAGCCCCTTTATAGCACTTACGTCTAAGCGTTCATCAGATTTCAAAGACTCTATGTCGTCTCTTGTTTGCTCTGGTGTTTTATATTTAGCTACTTCAACTATGTTTTCAGTAACTATTGGTGTTTCACGAATAACCTCGGTCTTTTCGATTACCTTTTCTACAATAGGGACTACGATATTCATCGAAGCCAGTGTCGCAATTTCTTCCTTATCTTGGCCAGTTAAAACATAGTCTTCACCACGCTCACCTATTAATTCTTCCTTGTTAATTTCTAAGACTAACTCGCTTTCTAACTTTTTTTTTAGTTCTTCCGATATGCCGTTTATACGGTCAATTAGTTCAGTTTTAGTATCACCGATTTTAGTGTTCAGTCTAACTAATTCCTCAAACACGCCGAATTCCTTGTCATCAACAAAATTGGCAAGTCGGTCTAGTTTGTTTATTTGGTCTGGGGTAAGGTCGTGCATGTTCAAATGATATTCTTTACCTTGATTGCATTAACTCCTGAATCTGCTTTGCCACAACAGAGGTAATGATTCTCTTTCGCACTAATTCATCGTAGAGCTTGTCTTGGTCAGCCTCGCTTGGCAACTCCAATATGTAGTCAAGAACACGCTGCGCCCTGTCACCATTCGTAACACCAAACGCACGAAGCTCCCTATCTTTCTCGGTGATACCAAGGTTAAGGTCACGGCCTATAACTTTAATCTTACCAGCTAATTTAGGATTGTCTTTTTCCAACTGTGTAAAACGCTGGTCGCCTTCTGATTCAGGAAGCGCAAGAAGTTCGTAGTAAGTCCGTTCTGCTTCCGCGTCTAACTTCTTTGCTTCTTCGGCTCGGTTGAAATACTTTTCTGCTTGCGGTGCAGCGTACTTGCCAAATATACCTGCTTGGATTTTCTGCGGTAGAGTTTCACCAACTTTGAATTGGAGATTGCCTCCCTTATCAAATGACCCACCACTGTTGTTTGCAGCGACTCCTTCGACGGTTTTCTTTATCTGACTTCCGCCTGGAATGTACCCAATAGCGGATTTTGCTACGTCCACAATTTTTTCTTTGAGGCTACGCTGATTGCCGTACTTATCGGGCAAATCTAGTGCGGCCTTACCTGCTTCGACGATAGGCTTTAGGGCCGCTGGCACACCGAGGCGGTACACAGGTATGAGTTCTTTTTCTTTCATATTAAACACCTGTCCGACTGTATAGACGAAGACTAGCCCAGCAGTTGCATACCTCAATAGGCCAATCACATTTTTTGCTTTTTCTTTTCCTGTTACTGAATCTTTTGCCATACCACCAAGAAACTCCATTTGTTTCATGGTAAATGTCTGGAATTGCATAGCTGTCTTTGCTATATTGCTAGACATACCGACTGGTGTGTCTACCGAATCAAATGCAAATTGAGTTTTTCGCACAATGCCTTTTGCATATTCAATAGCTTCGCCCATTGTTTTTCCTTCAGAAAGAGCTTTAGACTTAGCTCCAAAATAAGCCGCCCCTCGATTTATAAATTCAGCAGTTTGGAACATCGCAAAGAGTCCTTTATCCATTACCTCTATTGTTTTTTGTGTTGAGGAAATTACACGGTCTTGAATAAAACCCGCGTTTAATATTCCCTCTAGTTCAAGTTCTTCTTTTGCTCCTTTTTTAAAGAGCGAAGCATAACCAATAGTTGTGTATTTTTCTCCAAGAACAGCGTAGGTATTCACCCCCTGTGAAAGATTGCGTAATGCGGAGGTTGGATTCAGGCCGATGCTTCCTCTGAAAGACACCCTTCTTAAAAACTGAGTAACCGAAGCTACTGGCCGTTGGCCAAACTTGTATCCTACAAAAGAAGATTTTATAGCGTTATCAAAAGATTCCTCTAAATCTGTTGGTCGCATGTTGATATTTTCTATATATCTTTGGATAAATTTAAACTGGGTCTTTTCAATATTGGCCATTTCCAAAGATTGCCCAGACTTAGTCTGTATCTTCTCCAAAACTGGGTCCATGTGAACCTTACGAGTGGCACGCTTAACATACGCGTCGAGTGCCGCCCAAGTGTCTTGCTTGTAACCCTTAGCCCCAAGCCTGCGAAGCATAAAAGGATTGTAGACAGAACCTGGTACCTTGTCCGCGATTAGTTTCGCTAATTCCTCAGGAAATTCCTTAGCTAAAAGCTCCTCATCGAAAAGACGAGTAATGTATTCAGAAACGCGCTGGTCTTTTGCAAGGCCTAAGCGGTCTGCCCACTGTGCCAAATACACACGTACTTCTAACGCAACTTGCTTCTCATCTGGGCGTAGGTCAATAGCTTGACCGTCAAGGTATTTGAAAATTCGCTCGTTGCTTTCCTTTGGTACACGTTTAGCCCATTCAGTGTGTTTGGCGATGTTCTTAGGCAACTCCTTCCAGTAAGAGTCCATTGCTCGTCGAAGTTCAACTGCCTCTTTGCCAAAGCCGATTTTATTCATAACTCTGTCAGGAGTCCGAAGAAAAGTGTCAATAAAATTAACTTTCTTTGTAACAGGAGTAACTGTATCTGATATAATCTTATGCAATGAAACGCCATCAGGAATCTTTGCTCCATCCATTATATCTATTGCTTGCTTCGCTTGTATTTCTATTGACTTGGCCTCTCCTTCTGACATGGTTCTACCTACTAAAGCCTTTGAGTTTGGAATGGTCTGACTACTTTGCTGGCTTATTTGTGGTGGCTTGGTTTGTTTTTCTATTTGTCTTGTCGTCTTGAGATTGTTTTCAAGAGTTTCTTTACGAGCAAAATACCCAGGGTCGTATTCAGCGCGATTGGTGGTTTTCCTTTCTACATATTCCCTAGCGACCTTCCGCTCACGTTCAGCAAACATGTTGTCAACTTCCTCTTTTGCTAATTGCTTACCGCTTTTCTTGGGTTCCCCTATAAAATCTGAAGAAGGCTTTGATAGACCTTTGGCTGTTTGATACTCTGTACGGAGTTGGGATTCGGATAAATCTCTATTTAATCTGGTGGTTTGTTTCGCTAAATTATCTAATTGCGTACTTATTTTTATTCTTCTTGCCTTAGACTCATCAAGAAGGTCTATACCATGCAATTCTCTTTGTCTTTTTTCTATTACATCTAATTGATTAAATAGGTCATTTACTGCTCTATCCACATACTCATCCTCTGTGAGACCTTTAGCTACTGCCTCTTTTGCAGGTAAGAGGTTGGCAGTCTCACTAAACTCTACCTGTCGGATTGTTCTGTTACTACGGAGTACTGACGTTACTTCGTCAACAGTATCTGCTCTAACAAGTGCCTCAATAATATCATCGCTGTAATCGCCTATTTTTTTTAATAGATTCTTGATAATTATAGGAGATTTCTCTTTTGCTATCTGTGAAACAACTACCCTTGTTGTTGCGTTAACAGAGCCAATAGGAATGAATGAGGCAACGTCCGCTATCCTCATCGCTTTAGCTTCCTCTGCGTTTTTAGGTACACTGAAGTCTCTTATCTTATCCCCTGCGTCTGCCAATTTTCCGCCTATTTTAGTTTGACTAAAATTAGCGGCTATACTTGTACCAGAGCTACCTAGTAATTCTCCTAGAGCGGAAGAAATTTCAGCGGCTACTTTAGGAACACCTAGCAATGTTTGTTTAAAAGTTGGTTTCGCTTGTGATAATTCTGAATCTGAATAACCTCTTGTTGGTAACAACATGTCCTTGAGAGCTTTAGGTAATCCAAGTAGCGTGTTCTTAAACAAACCACCAAGGCTATTTGCTCTCTTTGCTTCTTCCTGTGCCTGTTTAGCTTCTAGTGCGAATTGCCCATAACGAGTACCAGTGAAAGGTAACGGTGTTTTCTTTTCAATAGCAAGGTCGCTCTGTGCTTGGAATAAGCTATTTCTACCTGCTATGACATTACCTTGTAGGTCACGAATGATATCCGAATCATTATTTTGAGCGTTAAGAACAGTGCGCAAATTAGCTGGATTGTTAGACCCAGAAAGAGCTAGTGCTATTTTGTGGTCTATTTGGGTTTTCTTGTCACTGTCTCCAATACGAGTGTCGCGCGGATTGTAGAAACTATCCCTTGTCTGAGAAGCGGGTCTACGAGGGTCAAACCGTGTCGCTACCCGTGTGCGGTCTGTCGTAGTAGCAGTATCACCAGGGTTTCTATAAGCGAAGAACGGACGACCTGATGTATCACGCTCATCAGAGAAGCCCATAGAATTGCCTCGCGAATCTACAGATGTGTGGTAGGGCTGTTGTGCTGGTTGTTGCCATCTAGATAAAGTATTAGCAAATATACCACCAGTTTTAGGCTTGTTTTTCCTACCCCCTCCTAATGTATTGCTAAATATTCCCATAGGTTTATCCCCTCCAGTTAGAATTTTTGCCTGTTGGTTTTAAATGTCCTGGAACTGTGGGGTCTTTAGGGTTCAAGAAAAAATTTGGTGGGAAGTAGTTTAGAAATTCCGTTCTTGAACCACCATTATCAATCCAATCAGCGTATAAGCTCGTGTAAAGAGCAGTATCAACATGCCCGTCAGAGCCACGACTTTGTTCAAGAGCTGATGTCCCCTCGTCAATGTCAGTAGAAGTAACACGGAATTTTGGGTTTTTAGTTGAATCCTCCCTATTTAACTTTGAAATCTGCGCTCGTTTGTAAGCATTATCTAACTCCTGACCCGCGTCTACACCGTAATCGCCAAGAGCTGCGTATGTATCTTCAACTGTATTCGACGCACCGATAGCGGCCAAAACATCTTTGGGCGCGTTATTTTGTAAAGCTAATCTGTAAGCGTCAATTTGTGCATTTGTGAGAGATTTTCTTTGTTCCTCCTTTTGGTTAATTTGGTCTTGAATCGTTAGTTTTTCCTTATCAGTTAAATCATCGTTGTTTAATGCAATATATTCTTTCAACCCCT